>ERZ1034952.113-NODE-113-length-71956-cov-5.588671_pt1 | contig 71956 bp, 55 predicted proteins | sample MGYA00520625_ERZ1034952 | MGnify/ENA primary metagenome ERZ1034952 (study PRJEB33766, sample SAMN09781773) | gut metagenome | biome: gut microbiome | host: Homo sapiens | place: Madagascar | study: EMG produced TPA metagenomics assembly of the PRJNA485056 data set...
ATCGTTTTTCACGTTTTTACACATTTTCTTAATAAATTGTTGAAAAAGCTGAAAATACAAGATGAAAAGGTAATAAAAAGCAGAAATACAATGAAACCTAAGTTGAATCTTGTCGATATTTACCTAAAGGACCCTATATATTCACTTAAACACGTATTATTATGTGAAAACTCGTGAAAAAAATTGGAAAGGCTCAAGGAGCAGCCATTACCATGGATAAACCTCAAGATAGACCTATCAGTACGAACGGAGGGATCGACCCCTACGGTTCAATCGATAGGTCCGCTTCTTCAGCAAAGCAAGGAAATGCTATAAACCCTGAGACTGATCCATCCGATTTCAATTACGACTATATCGACACGATCGCATGCGTAGCTATCTATGACACGCTCACCAGTACGCCTCAGATCATTCAGATCCCAGGTGGTCCAACGCATCAATTCATCGAGAATATCGCTTCAACCACGTATAAAGAAGCACAACAACGAGGCGGTATGATCCCTTATACGGTTATTCGCGAGGTCACGGAGAACTTCATCCATGCTAATTTCAGCGAACCGGTCGTCTCTATTTTCGATAAGGGCAACACCATCCGTTTTGCTGACCAGGGCCCAGGAATCCAAGATAAAGACCGTGCTCAAGAGCCAGGATTCACTTCTGCAAGCGAACCGATGAAGAAATACATTCGTGGTGTTGGATCTGGACTTCCATTAGTGAAAGAAGTACTGAGCTTTTCCCATGGCACTATCAAGATCGAAGATAATATCGGACAAGGATCCGTAGTGACCATCTCTCTTTTACGTGATCTGAATAATCTAGAGCAACCTCAAACAATTGAACTTCCTTCATTGACCGACAATGATAAGAAGGTATTGCTTACCCTTATGCCCCATAATCAACTAGGCGTTACTGATATCCACAATGAAACAGGTATGCCGAATGCAAGCATTCATGCATCTTTCAAAAAGCTTGAAGGAGCAGGTATTTTAGAGAAAATCGGCAAAAAAAGACAACTTACGAACGAGGGAAGGCAAATCACGCTTTCGCTCTAAATTCCGATCTTCTCTTACTTTTCCACAATTACTTGCTAAGATAAAACCCCATCTTAGACATGTGGAAAAGAAAGGAAGGACATGGATATCCAAGAAGTTTGGGATAAGCTCATCTCAACTATCAAGAGCTATCCAGGTGTTAATCCTTCTCAGCTCGATGCTTTTTTCTCTCGCATTCAAATCCAGGCAGTTAGTCCTGGTTTCATCATGCTCACCTCGTGCACGGCATTCGTGAAAGAATGGGTAGAACGACACTATATGAAAGATATCCAGCGTGCGCTCGAAGATATCTATCATGTTGAATTCTTTGTTCAGATCGAAGTTGATACCACTGCTGAAGAGGCAGAAGGAACTAATGGAGAGAATGCACAACAAACATCGAATCCTCCTTCTGAGCAGCATATACCAAGCACAGCTACACTTTCGGAAGCAAGTTCACAACCAAACACTCCAGCTTTGCTTTCGAATCAGCCAAGCATTTCAAACCCGATTGAGAACCCTTCTTCGTTGAATTCATCAGGTTTGGTCGGCAGTGCTGTGGTATCACAAGAAGCTTCGTCTCCGTCAGCTCCTCAGATACCTCCTGTTTCACCTGATCAAACGAATGTAGATCAACGATCATCTTCAAGCGATCCATCAGCTCGGTTATTGACGTTCGATTCGTTCGTTATTGGAGATTCGAATCGCCTTGCTTACGCGATGGCAACTGAAGTTGCTGAACGACCAGGAACATCGAACCTCAATCCATTGTTTATCTATGGACGAAGCGGAGTGGGTAAAACTCACTTGATGTGCGCGATCAAGAATTACATTGACGAACAGTATCCTAATCTGAACGTACTCTATATCGACTCGAATGAATTAGCAGAACGTTATACTGAAGCCGCACGCGAGAAATCCGTCGATAAGTCTTCCTTCAAGAACTTCGATAACTTCCTCAAAAACGCTGATGTATTGCTTGTCGATGATATTCAAAACCTCCAAAGCTCTCCTGGCACGCTTGGAATCTTGTTCCGCATCTTCAATGCGAACATCAACCAAGGAAAGCAATTCGTATTCAGCGCTGATCGTGCGCCGAAGAATATTGATCTAGATGAGCGTTATACCTCTCGTTTCAATTCAGGTGCAACGATCGACATCCAACCAGCCGATCATGAAACGAAGCGTGGCATCATCAAGAACTTCGTTCAGCAATATCAGCAGGACGAAGACTTTAATTTCGAACTTTCTGACGAGATCTTGGATTACGTGGTTGAGCACTCCGGTACGAATATTCGTGAACTGAAGAGCGCTATCACGAATGTGATGTATGCCGTCAAGATGAAGGGCGAGAACAGCGTTACCACTCAAGATGTAAAGGATATGCTGGCCAATCATTTCATCAACGAGACCGGTACTCGTTTCACGATAGAAACGATCCAAGCTGCAGTTGAAGACTTCTATAAAGTTTCACATGCCGATCTTGTAAGCAAAAGTCGAAGCCGATCGATCGCACACCCCCGTCATGTTGCGGTCTATCTTGCGCGCGAACTGGTGAACACCACCTATAAGGATATTGGCAAAGCGTTCAATCGCGATCACTCCACTATCATGCATTCATTCGACCTTATCGAAAAGGGCCTGAATGAAGACAGGAACCTACGTGAAGAGATCGAAGCGATCCGAGGAATGTTGCGTTCGAAAGAATACTAAACGCACCTTCGCGACAGATTTATCAAATTACCCTTGTTAGAAATGGTCGAGAGACCACTCACGGCACTATTTCTTCATAAATGAAAAAGTTTTTTAGTGCATAAGCGGTTGAAATGTCATATCAAAACATGTCTGAAACTAAGGGGAACATAAGGATAAGTTTTTCGACTGCTTTTCCTTGTGGAAAACGAAAGCATTTCTCAACAAGATATTCCTCTTCTGTTTTTCATGGTTCACCAGCAGAAAACTTCGTTATTCACATTTCAACCATGCCTATTACTATTACTACTGAGATTTATTTATAAAAAAAAGATTAAATAGAAGAAGGCTTTTTCGTGGCGTAATTTTCGTTCGTGCGGAATGGAAGAGCAAGCTATAATCAAACCGTTCTCAGTTGCCGATCTTGAATGCTCAACGGTAACTTCTTGAACAGAAACCGTTATCAAGCGATGTTCGCATATCAGATTATCTTTGGTATTCAGTGAAACATTGCTCGTTAGATAAGAATGTGAGTTCACTCTATGAAGGTAAGCGTCAATCAATCTGAACTATCTCGAGCTCTTGCTACCGTGGTCAAAGGATCTTCAAGCCGTTCAACGCTATCGATCCTTTCAGGGATCTTGATTCAAGCACGTGATGGTGAGATCGTTCTCCAAACAACCGATCTTAAGCTTTCGATCAGGATCATTTTGCCGGCGTTGGTGGAGGAAGCAGGAGATACGGTCGTTCCTGCAAAGCTATTCAGCGATATTGTGAAGAATCTTCCCGATATGGCAGTGAGCATTACGACCAATGATCAAACAGCAACGATCTTCTGCAATAACACTACGTATTCCCTCAAAACGCTGAATCCTCTCGATTTTCCTCTGTTTCCTGAGGTTGAAGCAGAACAAGAGATCTCATTTCCCTTTGACACCTTTGCTTCGATGGTGAAGAGCACGGCTAAAACGGTTTCGCGTGATGAAAGCCATCCTGTTCTCACTGGTGTTCTCATCACTCAAGCAGAGAACACGCTCAAGATGGTTGCTACCGATTCCTATCGTCTTGCGGTAGCTGAGGTTGAGCTCGATTCTATGCCCCCTCGTGAATTCGAAGCGGTAGTGGCAGGCACTTTCTTGCAAGATATCATCGCATTGCCCTCGAGTTCGGATCCGGTGACCCTTGCCTTCAACGACAATCAGATCGTTGTTACCTATCACAATGCAACCTTCATCAATCGCCGCATCGAAGGGGTGTTCCCGAACTATAAGCAGCTTCTCTCAACGGATTTCACGACGAAGATCAAGCTTTCTCGTACTGAACTTATGGATGCGATTCGTCGTGTTTCCCTATTGAGCAATAAAGTTTCTCCTGTTCAAATATCAGTCGATGCTGAAGCGGGAGTGATCACCCTCATTTCAACTTCCCAAGATGTGGGCAATGCGCAAGAATCGCTTGTCTGCGATGTTGAAGGTGCATCGATCGATATCGCTTTCAATTATTCATTCATGCTCGATGGACTCTCTTCTATCAAGACCGATGAGATATCTTTCAATCTATTAGGTGAGATGAAGCCCGGTATTATCGAGGCATTAGGAGACGAACAGTTCCTCTATCTCATCATGCCTGTGCGCTTCTAGAACGTTTTACCTACGCTATTTCACTCAACAAGAGTATGAACAGGTAATATTCCGTTCATGGGATTGAAGATTCAACAGATTCATTATCGTAATTTCCGTAACTACGATAATTACGAGCTTACTGATATTGGTGATGTTACGTTGTTCGTTGGACCGAACGCGATCGGGAAGACGAATCTGGTCGAGGGAATCCAGCTCATAACCGCTTTCAATTCTTTCCGTAACTCTAAGACAGAGCATCTCGTACGGTTCGGAGAAGATTCTTCTTTTGTAAGAGCAGTGCTTGTCGATGGGGTTCGCAAGCTTGATATCGATTTCACTATCCATGAAGGAAAACGCTCGTTCTCACTGAATGGAAAACGGAAGCGGATCAAGAATTTGCGCGGTATTCTCCCTTCAGTGGTCTTTTCGCCTGATGATCTGAACTTCATCAAAGGGTCTCAAAGCATCAAGCGCGCTGAGATCGACAACCTCGGGTCCCAACTCTCAGCGAACTACAGCAATGTGCGTCATGATTACGAACGTATCCTCAAGCAGAAGAACCGGTATCTCAAGGAAGATACGACGCACACGTTCCTTGAGAGCGTTAATGAAGTGCTCACTACGATCGGCTCCCAGTTCTATGTATTGCGTACCCGGCTTGTTCAAGAGCTCATTCCTTATATCAAGACCTACTATGCGGAGCTCTGTGTTGGTAGGGAAGAAGTCTCGATCGCATATATCCCTTCATGGTTGAAATATGAGGATCCCTCACTTCAAGAGCTTATAGATTCTCAGCTTTCTCGAGATGAAGTGAAAGAGCAGCTTGATACGGTGATCGAACGAGAGTTCTCTCGCGAACATCAGCGAAGGCTTTCTTTATTCGGCCCTCATGCAGACCAGATCGTATTTCTTATCAATGGCAAAGATGCAAGCCATTTTGCAAGCCAAGGCCAGCAACGATCGCTCGTTTTGAGCTATAAGATGGCAGAAGTCGCACTTTTGCGCGATCGCTTGAATCAAACCCCCGTGCTCTTGCTCGATGATGTGATGTCAGAGCTTGATGAACAGCGCCGTACTCAACTGATCAAGGTGATATCCCAGGATATTCAAACCTTCATCACCTCAACGAATCTTTCCTATTTCGACGATGAGTTCCTTTTGAATGCTGAGATCATCGAGTTATCTCAAGAAGGGGAGAGGTGATATGAAAGGATCGCAGACCCACGTTTCAAACTATATGAATGCCTTCTTCAACCAGCTTCCCGAAGAGCAAAAGAAACGCGCACGTATCGATCGCAAGATTAAACAGGTGCATGCTCAATTCGCCGCCTGTGTTGATGAGTTCATCCTCGAACATATCAATTCGGTCTATATGACTAAAGAAGAAGGCTCGGATCCTGGAGATGTTTCTCGTGAAACACATCAGATACTTACTGTTTACGTTGATAATTCCCTGGTAGCAGCAGAACTCAATGCGCAGCGGGAATTGGTCATTCTAAAATATCGCGAGCAATTCGACGTGAAGGTGGATAGATTCGATATTAAAATATCGTGCGGTGCGTACCGAGAAAACTATCCTTTCAAGAAGCCGCAATATCAAAAAAATTTACCCACCCCTCACAAGCTAACTGCCGAAGAAGAACGAGAGATAGAGACGCGCGTCTCTGGTATCGAAGATAAAGATATTCGCGAATCCTTTCGGCGTGTTCTAAAAGCGACTAAAGAACACCCCCTTAAAAATTAAGTATTTTCTCAAAAATATCGATATACCCGCTCATACGCGCTTACAACCTCTTGTGGATATATCATAAGTAGAGGTACATAAACCACCATATTTTGTGGTAGAATGAGCTGCTGTTCATAGGAGCGTTCTGTGTGCTTCTTCATACCAATAAAACGCTGTTTAAAAAGGAGCAAGATTGGCTACAAAAGATTCTCACTATGATGGTTCCGACATTCAAATCCTTGAAGGACTTGAAGCGGTTCGTAAACGTCCTGGTATGTATATCGGTTCAACGGGCCCTCGTGGGCTTCATCATCTCGTATATGAGGTTGTTGACAACGCAGTTGATGAAGCGCTCGCTGGCTATTGCACCGACATCGTGGTAACCATACATGAAGACAATTCGATCACCGTTGATGATAATGGACGCGGTATCCCTGTTGATAAGCATCCAAAAGAGAAGATTCCAACGGTTGAGGTCGTTCTTACGATCTTGCATGCTGGCGGTAAATTCGGTGGTGAAGGCTATAAGGTTTCCGGCGGTCTTCATGGTGTGGGCGTTTCGGTAGTGAATGCTCTTTCGACCAAGGTCGTTGTACAAGTTCGTCGTGATGGTACGGAATATGAGATCTCATTCGATCACGGCAAGACAAAAGAGAAGCTCCACAAGATCGGTTCAGCGAAACATACCGGAACTACGGTCACGTTCTGGCCCGATCCTGAGATCTTCCAAGAGACTACGGTCTATGACTACAACACGTTAGCAGCGCGTTTCCGTGAGATGTCCTTCTTGAACAAGGGACTTAAGATCACGCTCATCGATGAACGTACCTTGAATGAAGATGGTAAGCCCACTAAAGAAGTGTTCCAAGCGCTCGGCGGCTTGCAGGATTTTGTCAAATATATCAATACCGGCAAAGAAACGCTGAACAAGCCCATTTACTTTGAAGTGGAAAACGCTGATGGTATGGTCGAGATCGCTATGCAGTGGACCACTTCCTATTCAACGAATTCGGTGCTTTCTTTTGCGAACAACATTCATACGATCGATGGCGGCACGCATCTTGATGGTTTCAAGCAGGGTGTGACCCGTACGATCAATGATTACGCCCGCAATAAAGGCATCCTGAAGGATAAGGACGCGAACCTTTCTGGTGACGACACGCGCGAAGGTCTTGCAGCGGTCATTTCAGTGAAATTGCGCGACCCGCAGTTCGAAGGCCAGACGAAGGGCAAACTTGGCAATACCGAGATCCGCGGTCTTGTTCAAGGTGCGGTTACACAGGGGTTGGCAGAATACCTTGAAGAGAACCCCGCTCCAGCAAAACGCATCATCAATAAGGCATCCCAAGCATTCAAAGCTCGTGAAGCTGCACGAAAAGCACGCGAGATGACCCGCCGCAAAGGGGTGCTCGATTCTTTCTCACTCCCGGGCAAGCTCGCAGACTGCTCGTCGAAGAGCCCGGCTGATTCTGAGATCTTCATCGTTGAGGGCGATTCTGCAGGTGGTTCCGCAAAGATGGCGCGCGACCGAAAGTACCAGGCTATCATGCCTTTGCGTGGCAAGATCTTGAATGTCGAGCGCGCTGGTCTTAATCGTAGTCTCTCTTCGGATACGATCTCTTCGCTCATCACGGCGATCGGAACGAATATCGGCGCAGATTTTAATGCGGATAACGCACGTTATCATCGCATCATCATCATGACCGATGCTGACGTTGACGGCGCTCATATTCGTTGTTTGCTGCTCACGTTCTTCTATCGTTATATGCCTGAGCTCATTCAGCGTGGCTATATCTATATCGCTCAGCCGCCGCTGTATGGTCTTAAGAAAAAAGGCGGTAAGAAGCTCGAATATATCTTCAATGATGATGCCCTTACGAAGCGTCTTGAAGAGATTCCCGAGAAGGATCGCGATAGCATTTCACTCCAGCGCTATAAAGGTTTGGGCGAAATGGACCCCGAGCAATTATGGGAAACCACCATGGAGCCGAAATCCCGTACCCTTCTGCAAGTGAGCATCGAGGATGCTGCTGAAGCAGAGCGTGTGGTGAGTGAATTGATGGGCGATCAGGTTGAACCGCGTAAGGAATTCATCCAGAAGCACGCTCACGATGTTCGCTTCCTCGACTTCTAAGAGCGCAGCTCTTCACGAGATTCCATCCGTTTTATTCATTTGTTAAAGAATGCCCTGGTTAAGGAGCTTTTGTGGCTGATAATAACGAAACAGAGGTCGAAGAGACCCAATCAAATATTCTTTCCGCTGAACTGAGCAAGGAGATGCGCACATCGTTTCTTGAGTACTCGATGAGCGTTATCGTTTCTCGTGCACTGCCTGATGTGCGCGATGGCTTGAAGCCCGTTCATCGTCGTATCCTCTACGCGATGAATGAAAGTGGCATCACGCCGCGCCGTCCGCATGCTAAGTCGGCACGTACCGTTGGTGATGTTATCGGTAAATATCATCCCCATGGTGATACTGCGGTTTACGATACGATGGTCCGCTTGGCCCAATGGTTCTCGATGCGCGTTCCCCTGGTCGATGGCCATGGAAACTTCGGCTCGATCGACGGCGACTCAGCAGCTGCTATGCGTTATACCGAAGCTCGTCTCGATAAACCGGCGATGGAACTGCTGCGTGACCTCGATAAAGAAACGGTCGATTTCCAGCCGAACTACGATGATTCGCTCGAAGAACCTGTTGTCCTGCCGGCGCGTTTCCCGAACCTGTTGGTCAATGGGTCTTCTGGTATCGCCGTTGGTATGGCGACGAATATCCCGCCGCATAACTTAGGCGAGACCATCGATGCTACCTGCATGATGCTCGACAATCCTGATGTGACCACCGAAGAGCTCATGACCGTACTTCCCGGACCAGATTTCCCAACGGGTGCGATCATCATGGGTCGTGAAGGTATCAAAGAAGCCTACGAAACGGGCCGTGGAAGCCTTACGATCCGTTCGAAATGCCGTATCGAAGAAGGGAAGAACGGCAAGAGTTCGATCGTGATCTCTGAGATTCCCTACCAGGTGAATCGTACGAACTTGCTCAAGAAGATCGCCGATCTGGTGCGCGATAAGAAGCTGCCAGAGGTTTCGGCTGTTCACGATGCTGCGGATCGTAGTGGTATCGATATCATCATCGACCTCAAGCAAAATGCGATTCCGCAGGTCGTGCTGAATAAACTTTACAAGCATACGCAGCTGCAGGTTGGCTTTGGTTGCAACATGCTCGCGTTGGTGAATGGCGTTCCCCGCACGCTTTCCTTGAAGGAAATGCTGCATTATTACATTCTTCACCAGGAAGAAGTTATCGAGCGACGCACGCGCTATGATCTGGCGAAGGCCGAAGCGCGCGCCCATATCTTAGAAGGTTTCGTCATCGCGCTTGACGATATCGATAAGGTGATCAACATCATCCGCTCTTCCGAAACCGATGTTGAGGCTAAAGAGCGCTTGATGGAAGCATTCAAGCTTTCAGAAAAACAAAGCGAAGCGATCCTTGAGATGCGTCTGCGCCGTTTGACCGGACTCGAGCGTGAGAAGATTGAGAATGAACTGGCTGAACTGCGTGAATCGATCGCCTATTACAAGCAACTCTTGAATGATACCGACATGGTCCATGGAGTCATCAAAGACGAATTGCTCGAGATTAAGAGCCGTTACTCCACGCCGCGCAAGACGAAGATCACGGGCGCAGTGAAAGAGCTCGATGTTGAGGATCTTATTGCTGAAGAAGAGGTTGCGGTTACTGTTACGAAGGCCGGCTACATCAAGCGTTTGCCCGTTTCGACGTATCGCCAGCAAAAACGTGGCGGCAAAGGCATGCAGGGCGTGAACCTGAAAGAAAGTGACTTCGTTGAGCATCTCTTCATCGCCTCAACGCACGACTACATCTTGTTCTTCTCGAACAAGGGCAAGGTCTACCGCCTGAAAGTGTACGAGATCCCTGAGGCTTCACGTCATGCACGCGGTAATGCGATCGTGAATCTTTTGCCGTTCGAAAAGGGTGAGAAGGTTTCTGCGGTCATCGCTACGAAGGATTTCCCTGAAGACGAATATCTCATGTTCGCCACCGCTGGCGGCATGGTGAAGAAGACCGCCATGAAGCTTTACGATCGTACTCGTCGTGATGGCTTGATCGCTATCAGCCTGAAAGATGGCGATGAGCTCATTTCCGTCCAGCGCGTTGCGACTGGTGAGAAGGTCATGATGGTCTCATCTGCTGGTAAGGCGATCCAATGGGATGAAGAAGAAGTGCGCGCGATGGGTCGTGACACACAAGGTGTACGTGGTATGAATGTTCAGGCTGATGCCAAAGTGTTGGGTATGGAGATCGTTCGCCCCGGTTCTGAACTGTTCGTGATCACCGAACGTGGGTATGGAAAACGAACTTCGGTCGAGGATTACCCCATTCATCATCGTGGCGGCCAGGGTGTGTTCACCATTACGATGACCGCGAAGAAAGGCCTGCTCGCAGCCATGAAGATCGTCGAAGAGAACGACGAGCTCATGATCATCACCGAGGAAGGCGTTGTGGTCCGTACGCCAGTCGAGGGCGTTTCGCAGCTTGGACGTTCTACCCAAGGCGTTCATATCATGAACGTTGCCGACAAAGACAAGGTAACAGCGGTAGCGGTTACTGAGAGCACCTCATCGAAAAAATCGAGCAAGAAAGAGGTTTCAGAAAACCAGACTTCGTTGCTCGATGAATAGCGACTCTTACACAGAAGCATAACAAGTGCTTCCTCGAAAATTTGCCGATCGCCTTGGTGCTGGAAGTTATGGAGTGCCAAGGCGATTGTGTCTTTTCAGCTACGGCACAACCACAGAGATGTGTCTTTTTAAGGTTTGCGCTCTCGTATGAGAAAAAAACACCTAAGGTGAAGGTAGACCAGATAAGCACACGGGAATAAGAAGCACCTCATGGTTCGTTGCTATATACAGACGCTCATCATCTCGCAGGCCGTTTCACCTTCGGTGCTTGTGCTGCGCCCGTATAGCGATGAGCCTGTTCAAGACACCTGTCGCGTGCTTCCCATCTGGATCGGGCTTACCGAAGCAACACAGATGGGGCTTGCAATCGAGAACATCCGCCTTCCACGTCCTGTTACCCATGACGTATTTCTCGATGCACTCACGAACTTGAATACCTATGTCGATCATGTACTCATTGCAGGCGTGAAGAATGAAACGTTCTTCGTGCGACTCTATTTACGCCATCATGGAGACCTCATCGACCTTGACGCGCGCCCAAGTGATGCGATCAATCTTGCGGTTCGTCAAAATGCGCCGATCTATATCGAAGAGGATGTGCTCGAGAAGGAATCGTACCCGTTTATCATCAAGAAGAACCATATTTTGAACGAGAACGATATCGAGCAGTTCCATACCTTTATTAAGACGATCGAACCAGAAGACTTTGAAGAAGAGAAGGATTAAACTCCGCTCGCGCGTAAAATCTTCCATTTTCGAAAATAACTTGAAAAAAAGTGAGGGGTTTTATATATTAAATGGGCGCGATTTTCGGGCCCATAGCTCAGTTGGTTAGAGCGCACGCCTGATAAGCGTGAGGTCAGCAGTTCAAATCTGCTTGGGCCCACCATTTTTTGTGGATAAACACTCCACCGTGAGCCGAGTTAGCCGGTGGAGTGTTTATTATAAAAGTTCGAGGATCCAATAGATCCATCGCGTATGCAACGGAAGTTGCTATTTTTTTGGGGCATTAGCTCAGCTGGGAGAGCGCGGGCTTTGCAAGCCTGAGGTCAGGGGTTCGATCCCCCTATGCTCCACCATTTAGATCAAGGTCATCCACAACGGATGGCCTTTTTTATTGGGTGACTTATACGGATCGAACCCCGCGAGGGCGCAACAGTCCAGTGGACTGTTGCGTAAGGAGGGCGAAGCCCAACGTAGGAAAGCACGCTACATAGAAAGCGCACCCGAAAATGATCAGTGCTTTCTTGGTTCACTAAAACAAGAGCGGGTGCGTTTCTCACCCGCTCCTTTGCTTTGCCTCTATGTTTGACGGTCGCAGAATCTAGTGATTGCTGAACGTATAGTTTTCTGGGTGAGCTTTCACATCTTCGCGCAGTTTCGGATTCATCTTGCGCGTTCCGCGGTACGCATCTTGCGTTTCCGTTGCCACCACTTGATTGCGATTTTCCATCTTGATCTGCGTATCGAAGCTATTGCCATCAACAGAGGACTGCATCGATTCTTTGGTCAGACGCAAGCCGAACGGAGAGGTGTTCTTCACCATCATCTCGGCAAGCTCCAGTGCTGTGTCGAGCACATCTTCATCAGCGACCAGGCGATTTGCGAAGCCCCAGTCGTAGAGCTCTTCAGCACCGATGCGCCGCGCCGTCATGAGCACTTCATTCGCGCGGGCAAACCCAATGATCTTCGGCAGATAGAACGATCCTGACATATCGGTTCCCGTGAGGCCGATATTCAAATATCCTGCTTGCATCTTGAAAGATTCACCCAAAACACGCAGGTCGCAAGCACAAGATATGGAAAGGCCGCCACCAACCGCGTGACCCTTCAACGCTCCGATGATCGGTTGCGGACAAGCGCGCATGTTCACCACCTGGTCAGAGCAGATCGTTTGCATGATGAAGAAATCGCGCTGGGTGCGGCCCATCTCCTCTGGCGGATTGAGTGCGAGATCGTTCAAGTTGAAGCCTGCACAGAACGATGAGCCTTCGCCAGTCAGCACGATCACGCGACAATCGGGATCCATGCGCACTTTGATAAGGAAGTCGTTGAATTCTGCCATTTGCTGATAAGACATCGCATTCAAGTTGCCTGCATCGTTGAATGCACAAATATAGATAGGACCTTTCTGCGTGATGACGATCTTCTCGTAATCGTCGTACGTGAAATTGGCCATGTGGTATTGATCTTGGTATACCGTCATGATTCCCCCTTCTCATGAAAACATTACAGGGAAAGCATAGCGTAAAATTCGCCGAATAATTTCTTGAGCAAACCTTTCACAGCCCAAATCTTTCCTTCATTCATGCGCAAAAGAGCACGGTACTATTATTGAGAGGCTTGTGCAGGAAGCTGAATCACGTGCAAGATTTTGCCATTGGCAAGACTACGCTGCGCGGTCAACTTAGCACCAAACATCATCGTCCATACGATCAAGATAAGAGAAGGCTACCTAAGACTATGAGACAGGAAAACATCCGTAACGTTGCGATCATCGCTCATGTCGACCACGGCAAGACCACGCTCGTCGACCGCTTACTCTACACTGCAGGCGTCTTTCGTGAAAATCAGGACGTCCAAGAGCGCGTGCTCGACTCGAACGATCAAGAGCGCGAACGTGGTATCACCATCTTGTCCAAGAATATCTCGATCTCCTATAAAGATGTGAAGATCAACGTCATCGACACGCCGGGCCACGCCGATTTCGGCGGCGAAGTTGAGCGCGTGCTCAATATGGCTGATGGCGCACTTCTGATCGTGGATGCCTTCGAAGGTCCTATGCCCCAAACACGGTTTGTTCTGCGTCATGCCCTTGAGCTGGGTTTGCGCATCGTGCTTGTTATCAACAAGATCGACCGCCCCGGTTCGCGCCCCGAAGAAGTGGTCGACGAGGTGTTCGACCTCATGGTTGAGCTCGAGGCAAGCGATGAGCAGCTCGATTTCCCGATCATCTATGCTTCAGCAGTGAATGGCTATGCGCGTTATGAGCCGAATGACGATAACGACAACATGATCCCCCTGCTCGATACCATCTTGAAGGAAGTTCCCGCACCCGACTGCGATCCAGAAGGTCCTGTTGCGCTGCAGCTTTGCACGATTGACCATTCAAGCTTCGTTGGTCGTATCGGAGTGGGGCGCTTGTTCTCGGGCACGATGTCGAAAAACGAGCAGGTGCTCGTGATCAAGAATGATGGGACTCGATACAACACCATCATCAAGCAGGTATTCACCTTTGATGCCCTCGGTAAAAAAGAAGAGCAACAGGTTTCTGCTGGCGACATCATCGCAGTGGTTGGCGTGGAAGATGCCGACATCGGCGATATGGTCACCAGCCGTGAAAACCCGATCGAGCTCGACCCGATCGAAGTGGAAGAGCCTACGATGGCGGTCGTGTTTGAGGCCTCGACTTCTCCGCTTGTTGGCCGCGAGGGTGAGATCGTGGGCGCGCGACAGCTGAAGGAGCGTTTGTTCAAAGAGGCGGAGAGCAACATCTCTATGCGTATCCGTGAAACCGAGGATAAATCTGGTGTAGAAGTAGCTGGTCGTGGGCTTTTGCATCTGTCCGTCCTGATGGAAACGATGCGTCGTGAAGGATTTGAATTCCAGGTTGGACGCCCGCGCGTGATCATCAAGAAGGACGACCAAGGCAATCTGCTCGAGCCCATCGAGGAAGCGACAGTCGATGTTCCAAGCGAATATGCGGGTAAGTGCATCGAGGTGTTCGGTACAGCAGGCGGCGAAATGACCGATATGTTCCAGCGCGGCGACCAGACGCATCTTGTGTTCAAGATACCCAGTCGTGGAACGATGGGTCTGCGCACGCGCTTGCTTAACGTTTCCCGTGGTGAAGCAACGATGTTCCATCACTTCAGCGAGTATGGTGCATATCGCGGTGAATTTGGCGGCCGCAAGAATGGTTCGATGATCGCGATGGCAACGGAAAAGTCGGTAGCCTATGCGCTCGATACACTCCAGCAGCGTGGCAGCCTATTCGTTGGCCCTGGTGAGGAATGCTATGAGGGTATGATCGTCGGCGAGTCTGCCAAAGAGGGCGACATGGTTGTGAATGTTGCAAAAGCTAAACAGCTGGGCAATCAACGTTCTTCGGGTGCTGATAAGGCGATCCAGCTTACCCCTCCGATCGAATTCACGCTCGAAGAAGCGCTTGAGTACATTGAAGATGACGAATTAGTTGAGATCACTCCTCAAAATATTCGCCTGCGCAAAAGAACGCTGTCTTCGGTGCAACGTAAGAAGGAGCAAAAGAATAAGTAAATTGGCATCTTTCCAGGTGTCGATATATGAAGAGCATATGAAAACAGTGCTCTTAAAATGGAGCATTTGTGCAGACAAACGCAAGAAAGTCGAGATGTGCAACAATCGTTTTGCGCACTCGCGCAGGGTATTTTACTGTGCATAACCATATATAAAGTAAAGGAACGCTATGACGCTCAAAGCAACGTTTTTAAAAGTTTCAGCTTTTATTCTTGCCGTCATCTGTTGTTTGGTGCTTGCCGGCTGTAATTCGAAATACGGTTTTACTGGCGGAACGGCTGCAACAGTTAACGGAACACCTATCGAAGAAGATACCGTTACTAAATATATTGAAGACTTCCGCACGAGCTCGAACCTTACTGAAGAAGAAGCTTGGGCTAACTGGCTTAAAGAAAGTTCACAAGATCCTGCGTCGGTACGTAACCAGGTGGTTGATTATTATGTGCAGCAGGAGCTTATCCGTCAGGCTGCCGATGAGAATGAAGTGGTGATCGAACAATCGCAGATCGATGAACAAGTCGATGCGATGAAGAAAAATTACAGTAACGACAAGGCTTGGCAAGATGCACTTGCTCAGTCTGGTGTCACGGAAGATCAGTACCGTGATTCAATCAAAATCGGTCTTACTTCTCGCGCTCTTCAAGACAAGGTGATTACCGAAGTAGACACGAGCGATGATGCGGGATTGCTTGAATTCATGAACCAATATAAAGATATGATCAATGGTTCTAAGCGCTCTTCTCACATCCTGTTTGCTGCGGACGATGCTGCAAAAGCTGAAGAGGTGGTTGGCATGCTCACCTCTGGTCAGATTGATTTTGCAACAGCGGCTCAGCAATACTCAACCGATACGGGTTCTGCTCGTAATGGCGGCGATGTAGGCTGGAATACGATCAACAATTATGTTGATGCCTATAATCAGGCTCTTGACAGTATTGAAGAGGGTCAGATCACACTCACTGCAAGCGATTATGGTATTCACGTTATCCTCTGTACCGATGTCCTTAACATCGAAGGTAATCCGACTTCCCTTTCTGCTTATCCTTCAGAGATCGTTGATTACATGCGAAAGATTTACGGATCACAAAAGAAAGCTGAAGATTTCCAAGAGTGGCTCAATCACTATAAGGAAGAATCTGAGGTTGTCATTAACGAAATGCCCGCCAACGTTCCCTACAATGTTGACTTGAGCAAATATGAAGGCAACAACTCCGACGAAAATTCCGATGGTGGCAATTCCGAAGGTGATTCGGGCGATAATAATCCTGGCAACCAGGAGGGCTCTGATAAACCTGGTGAAGAAGGCTCTAACTTGAGCGCTATCGAGGGCGGAAACAAGAACGAGTAGCCAAAGCAATTGATACTGATCAAAAACTATAAGTAAGAGCGGAGGCACAGTCTCCGCTCTTTTGTTTTGGCAAAGTAGGCTTATCATGAAGAGCAATCGTGAGGAAAAGGAGGAATGCGATCATGGCTGATGCAATGCACGAAACACCACTTATTCAACTTAACGATGCAGTCGTGCGTCGAGAGGGAAAGAATATCTTAGAGGTTGATTCCTTTGTATTGCATTCAGGAGAGAACATTGCATTGCTCGGTCCTAACGGTGCGGGAAAGTCCACGTTCATTCGCCTTATCACGCGCGAAGATTTCCCACTTTATCGAGAAATCCCCCCAGTGCTTTTTCGCGGGAATGAACGTACTACGCTTCAAGAAACGAAGAGGGTTCTCGGTGTAGTTTCTTCGACGATGCAGGATCAGATAACGGTTCATCTTCCTGCGAAAGACATTGTTGCTGGTGGTCTTTTCGGCACGCTTGGTGTTCCTCAGATGTATCGTGTGACTTCTGAATCGCAACAGCGTGTGATGGAGATATTGGAAATGCTCGGTGTGGCCAGTCTTGCTGAACGGGACATCAAGACGCTTTCGACCGGTCAAGCGCGCCGCATTCTTTTAGCCCGTGCGCTCATCCATGATCCAGAAGTTCTCGTCTTCGACGAGCCGACAACTGGTCTCGATCCAGAAGGCATGTACTATGTACGAAAATCGATGCGCGATTTGGTCGAGCGAGGAAAGTCGATCATCTTGGTGACGCATTATCCCGAAGACATCATCCCCGAGATCGAACGTGTTGTCATGATCAAAGAAGGTAAGCTCTTCGATGATGGCCGAAAGGAAGAGCTTCTTACGAGTGCGCGTATGTCGGAGTTGTTCAATGTGCCTTTGCGGATTATTGAGCAAGATGGCTATTTTTCCCTTGTGAGCGAATATTAAACTGGTATATAATCTATCATCGCACGTGCAAAACTTGTTTTGCACGGAGAAGCTGGAGAGATGTCCGAGTCTGGCTTAAGGAGCACGATTGGAAATCGTGTATACGCCAAAAGCGTATCTGGGGTTCGAATCCCCATCTCTCCGCCAGTGAATCCCACGCCTTCTGGCGTGTTGCTAAGACGCGGTAGCTCGAGAGTGGGTTAGCCCGAATCGAGCACCGAAGTCTTTACCAGAAGCGCTCGCGAGAGCGTTTTCTTTTGACAAACTCCGTGACGCACTTGGTTGCGAAAAGCGGAACTTGGAAGGGTGGCAGAGCGGCTGAATGCGGCGGTCTCGAAAACCGTTTTGCCTCTAATCGAGGTAACGAGGGTTCAAATCCCTCCCCTTCCGCCAGTTGATGCAGGCTCCCTTTTGGGAGCCTTTTTGATTCCTAGGGACATCGACTTGCACGCATGGATCAAGGTTGGCATAGCCATCAAAGAATCACGTTCTATTTCGTTTTGTGAACGTGCTAAAGAGGCTGTTACGTAGCCTGCGCAAGCTGCGCTCAGCTTTCGCTGCTTTTATCTCGTGTGGATCAATAGCTTGCAGGAGTGGGTGGCACCAAAAAGGGCAGAAAGTGGCTTCATTCTGGATATTATGCATCTAAACAGGTAGAACACACTTGTATCACAGCGTGTTCACTCATGAAAAAGCAGTGTGTGATCGTGTGAACCAATGCAGCGAGCCATGAAGAAGAGAACACAATAAGAGCCTGCAGAGGGAAAAGGATAGAGTAGGTCATGTGGTACGAGGAAAGCTCTAAATCAAAGCATACGCATACAGGCGGCACACGGTAAGAATGCGAACACAAGACAGTATTTCAAGGACAAAAGCTAACGCAGAGCTCTCTTGAGCAAAGGAGCATCATTCTGCAAGAGCTCCGCTCCTTCTCTTGCAAACCGTTCTGTTAATAACTTCGGGAAAAGAAGCTAGCACCAAAATCAGAGGGTGCTATCAAAGCACTTCACTTTCAGAATAGGATGCTAGCTATCATGATCTTTCGGTGTTGAAACTCCGGAAGATTATTCGACCGTTTTGGGAAACGGCGATGCAGATATGCTGCCGCGCGTTTTGCTCTTGCAGAGTCTTACCTCGAGCAAATCTGCGTGGAACAGATTCAAGGGGAGAACCATTGACGGGGGACAGTGATCGAATGCAGATCGTTCTTGTCTCTGCGCTGTTGCACAACGCATGTGCGCTTTTGAAACATCGACTTTCAAAAACTGTGTCACGCATCCTGTGTCGAAAATCCTGTGAGACAAGATCTCGAAAGAGCCGAGCGGCGTTCAGCAACTGAGGGATTATCTAAGAAGAGTCGCAAGACGTTCAAAACAGAGAGCGCTCCAATAAGAGCGAAGGGTCGGTCAACAATAGAGAGCCTTCCTATGAAAGACGGCGAAGTATTTTGGAGTTTCAAAAACAAAGTGATCGAAACGAGCAAAGGTGCTCTTCTGAAAGTATTAAAATGATGGTCACCTGATACCTATGCTGTAAGAGAGATACGATGGCCGCACATCCGAAAAAACGAAAGATCAATGATGTGCTTTGCATCAAAATGTTCGGCTCGTTCTCGATCTCTCAAATTCCAGCGAAAGCGATGTGCGATACAGCGACAGCATCAGGCAATGCGCCCAGCGCTGAAAACACTCTTGCTCGCATCGACACGTTCACTTCGGCCGAACCGGTGGCAGAGATCACGGCGAGTCTTTCAGGACGAGCCCACCGGCTTTGGCTTCTTGTGGCCTATCTCATTGTCAATCGCGATCATGGTGTTTCGCCTCAGGAGCTTATCGATCTTTTATGGCCAGAAGTTACAAGCAATAATCCTGCATCTACTTTGCAAAACAACGTTTCACGTGCGCGCACACTTTTTAGCGAAGCTAGTTTTGAAGATGCGCGTGATCTGATCAAGCATACCGACGGGCTTTACTATTGGGCTCCAGGACGTCAGACCATCCTCGATATAGAAGTCTTTGAGACCAACGCGCGCTACATTGGAGACTTTCTTTCTGCTGAAGATGCTGAAGGGATCGATCTCGCTCTTGAAACATGTAAGCTTTACACGGGCGATTTTCTAGACGATGCCGCCGATATCACTTGGTGTGCGAATCTAGCAGTTTATTATCGTACTCTTTACAAGCGGCTCTGTAAGACGACTATCGTTGCCCTTATGGGTGCAGGGCGATTGAAAGAAGCACAAGCCCTTTGCCTTCAGGTGTGTACCCTTGATCCTGCTGCGGAAGAATTCAGCCTATTGCTCATGCAAGCCTATCTTGCTGATGCCAATCCGACCGCAGCGCTCGAGCAGTATCAAACGATCGCAAACTATCTTGCCCAAACCTATGACATTCAGCCAAGCACTGAACTTGAGACCCAACGAGAGATCGCCCTCCAAGAACTCTATGGGCAAAGCATGAACGAACAAGGCATCCGTGCATTCCTTTTTGAAAGCAATGATGACGAAGGCGCATTCGCGTGCAGTAACGCTGTTTTTCGCGAGATCGCTCTTTTGCGGCTTCGGGAGATGGAGCGCAGCGGGGAAGACTCGCACATCATCGCGATCTCATTCAGCAATCCTTCGACTAAAACGGCACGTCGCATCATCAACGCCAAACGGGTCGCGCAGGTGCTCTCCGCAACGCTTCGTGCGAGCGATCCGTTTACCAAAGTGGGATCGAATCAATTCTTGGTATTGTTGCCAGGGGCAAGTGCCGAAAACGCATGCATGGTCTACGAACGCATCGTTGCGCGTTTCAAGGACAACTTTCCCCGTGCAGAACTTGCGTTTCGTTTCTCTATGATGAGCCTTGCTGCCCTTCGATAAGCTACCGTGTGCACGTGCGAACATCGTAGCGGCGCAAAGCAGCAAATGTACTAGAATGAATGCATGAGAAAACAGGTCAACCTAAAAGAACACCTCGAAGAACAGATTTGCAGCATCGGTGCTGTTGTTGCAAGTGTTGTCGGGTTCATTGTTGTTCTGTATCTCATCACCATTATCGTGCGCGCGTTTTCGTCGATGCTGGCTTAAAGGCGGACACCAAGATGTGGACCCGATTTACCTTCGAAGACATTCGCATTATCGCTCATTATTTGGGAACGCTTACTTCGTTGTTCACGGTTGCATTGCTCATTCCGCTCATCACCGCATTGGTGTTTCAGGAGTGGGAACCGGCAACCCGTTATTTCCTTGCTGCGGGCATCTCCCTTACCATCGGCTCGTTGCTGCGTATGGCCAAAGTCGATCCTGGCCGTCTTACCCGCCAACAGGCGATGGCGTTGACTGGTTTTGCTTGGATGTTCCTTGCATTCATTGCGTCGGTTCCGTTGGCTATGTCGGGTCACTTCGCAAGCTACCTCGATGCCCTCTTCGATAGCGTTTCTGGACTCACTACCACAGGCGCGGCTCTGATCATGGATCTTGAGCATCTTTCCTACGCGGATAACATGTGGCGTTTTATCATGCACTTCCTTGGTGGTATGGGTCTTATCGTTATCGCGCTTTCGCTTGGTCTGCTCTCTTCATCAACGTCGGGGCTATATTCCTCGGAAGGTCGTAGTGAGCATGTGGTCCCCAATGTCATCACCACCACACGCCTTATCAGTAAGATCTCGCTGGCAGTGATCGGTGCAGCGACAGTCTTGCTCATGCTATTTTGCTTCGTTGCAGGTATGGAGCCCGTACGCGCGCTCCTTCATGGACTATGGATTTCCATTTCGGGCTTCATGACTGCGGGCTTCACGCCTACCAGCCAGTCCATCATGTACTACCATTCCTATTTCCTTGAGATCGCCTGTATGCTTTTGATGTTGCTCGGCATGATCAATTTCGGGCTATTCGTTGCGGTACTGCGCGGAAAGACCGATCTTTTCTTCAAGGATTTCGAGATTCGAACCGGATTTTTCTGGCTCGTGTTTATGTGTATCATCTTCATCGCGACCCTCTCTACCACGCCACTCTTTTCCGATCTTCTTACGATGCTCCGCCGCGGTGTATTCATGCTCATTTCTGCATCAAGTACGACGGGCTTTTCGGTCGTGACGACCAACCAGGTTCTGACCGTGTTCTCTTCAGGTGCGATCTTGATCTTGGCGATCCTTATGGCGGTTGGCGGTTCGAGTGGAAGCACTGCTGGTGGTATGAAACTCTCACGCATCGGTCTTACGGTGAAGTCGATCGTCTCTTCGATCAAAGAAGCCACTTCGCCTGATTCCGCCCGCGTATCAGTGGTCTATCATCACATTGGTAAGCAAGTGCTCAATAACGAGATCGCGCGTGCGGCGATGACGGTATCAACGCTTTTCGTGGTCACCTATGTTGTGGGTGCGCTCGTTGGCATCGCGCACGGTTACGACGCGACCGCATCGATCGCAGAAAGCGTGGCAATGGCTTCTAATGGCGGTTTATCGTTCGGTATCACCACGCAAGGCATGCCGAAAACACTCGAGCTCATCTACATCCTGGAGATGTGGGCTGGCCGTCTTGAATTCATCACGCTCATTGCGCTCGTTGTCAAGATCGTTGCTTCGCTCTTGCCTGTTCGCAAGCCGAGACGGGACCGATAGGTGAATCACGTGATACGGCGCAGCACACAAAACGAAAAGAGGGAAATGACCTCGCCCACGCCAGTGAAGGACCGTGCTGTTGCACACTGTGGGCAACAAAGGCTCGCTCAGGTCTTCGGCGTGAAGCAGCCCATCCTTTTGTTGGTAACGCTCATGTGTTGTTTAGTGCTATCGTTCGGGATCGCTTGTCCGGCGTGGGCTGACGAAGAGGAACCTGCCACGCAATCAGTCGACACGAACGGCAATGTCGTCAACGTCAATCAAATGCCCGACAGCTCGTTTCTCTACAACACCGATATCGCCGATCTTGCTGGTGCCGAATCTTTCCATGACACCCAAACCGTGCAAGTAACGGGTGAAGTGGTAGGCGACCATATCAACGACGAGCTCGATCCTGATCTGTGTTGGATCACGCTGCAGAGTACGAAAGCCGATGATTATTCGCTCGTCTCGGTTCTCATGACCAACGAGCAAGCAAAGCTCATCGAGAATTATGGCAACTACAACACCGACGGTACGATTCTCCAAGTGCGAGGCACCTTCTACTTAAGCTGCCCCGAACACCAAGGCCTTTCTGATATCCATGCAAAAGAAGTGACCGTAGCTAAGCAAGGATCACCGCGCCAGCATCCGGTCAATGATGCCGTGTTATGGACCTCCTGTTTGGCGGTTGGGCTTGGTGTGCTGAGTCTATTCACCTACTCTTTCCTGCGCGAACGGAGAAAATAATCTGCATGCAGCCAAACGGACGTGATAGGTACGAAGGGGCAGTGGTCAAACTCGATCGCGGCTATCCTCTCGTCTCGCTTTCTGATGGACGAACGATTCGTTGCGAGCATGCTACCAGTTTAGTGAAGCGCAAGTCCGATCGCGCTGTGATCGGAGATCGCGTTGAAGTTCATCTTCCCGAAGGACACGAAAAGGGAATCATCGAGGCGATCTATCCGCGCACAACGAAGTTCGTGCGTAAAGACCCGACCGAACGAGCACTGCCGCAAACGCTCGCATCCAATTTCGATCTGGTGCTCATCGCGCAACCAGCCGAAGAGGTGAACTTCAAGCGACTTGAACGAGAATTAGTGTTGGCTCATGAAACGGGCGCGGCGGTGGCTGTCGTGTTGACCAAGGCGGATCTGGTTGGCGAAGGCACTGAAGTTCGCGAAACGATCGACAAGGTGCGAAGCCTCGTGGGGCATGATGCGGTGTTCGTGGTGAGCCAGGACGATCCTGCTTCCATCGAGCAAGTAGGGAGTTTTATCGCAGAGGGCAACAAGACGGCGGTCTTGATCGGGCGAAGTGGTGTTGGCAAATCGAGTTTGGTGAACTTGTTAGTGGGGCAAGACATTCAAGCCACTACTCCTGTACGAGAGTCGGATGGCAAAGGTAGACACACTACTGTTTCACGTGAAATCATCGCACTTCCCAAAGGAGGCTTCGTGGTCGACATGCCTGGGGTCCGTGGCTTGGGCTTGTGGGATGCGGAAGCGGGCATAAAAGCAGCTTTCAGTGAGATAGAAACACTTGCGCAGCAATGCAAGTTTCGCGATTGTTCGCACACGAAAGAACAAGGATGTGCGGTACGAGAGGCTGTTGAAGAAGGTTCGCTCTCGCAAATGCGCCTCGATTCCTATTTGCGCCTGAAACAGGAGAACGACGAAGTAGCCGTAAAGCGCATTGAAGCCGCACGTATCCGCGAGCGTCGCGGTCATCCACGCCATCGCAGTGTGAAATGATCGTCATCTCGATCCATTTCGGGCATCTTGCATACGCATCGCGCGCACTTGATTCGTACGGCAAATCGCTACATGCGCTACAATAGAGGCGCTACATTTGAAGGGGAGCTTCATGAACCCAGCGATCATCATCCCAACGTTTCATCAGGCTGCGGCCGATCGTGATAAATCTCTTGCCGAGAGCATTTACGATCATCCCACTCCGCTTGATGCGCCCGGCACGCTCGAGCGTTGCTTGGAGTCGCTGCAGAAAGTACAGGGCCTCGGCCAGATCATCATCACTGTTTCGCATAACGAAGCAGTTGAGAAGGTGAAGGGAATCGTCGACCGCTTCCCCCAAATGCACACGCTCGTCATCAGCGAAAGTGAAGCCGCCATCGTTCAGCAGCGACTTGAGCAGCTGGGCTTTGGTGACACTGCCGACAAGATCGGTGTTCACGGATATTCGGCAGTACGCAACCTTGGGTTGGTCATCTCGAACATCCTCGGTTTCGATTCCGTTGTTTTCCTTGATGACGATGAAGTGGTGGAAAATCCCGAGTTCTTGATAAAAGCCATGTATGGGTTGGGAAAACTTACCCGCCGCGAGATTCCTATTCTCGCGAAGTCGGGCTACTACCTGAATGCCAAAGGCAGCTTCTTATCCATGAGTCAGAACAAGTGGTACAACCACTATTGGCAGCAGGGTTCAGCATTCAATAACTGGATCACCAAAGCCATGTCGGGCCCGCGTCTCTCGCGCTCGAATCATGTGTGTGGTGGTTGTTTGTCCCTCCATAAGCAAGCGTATATGCGCGTGCCGTTCGATCCATGGATCCCGCGCGGCGAAGATCTTGATTACCTTATTAACTTGCGTATGTATGGTTCAGATGTATGGTTCGACAATCAGTGGTATCTGGTACATCTTCCTCCGCAAGAACGACACGAAGGACACCGATTCCGCAAAGATATCTTCCGTTGGATCTACGAATACTACAAGATCGAATTCAGTCAGTCGCAGATCGACCTCTTGCAGATCAAACCTTCGTCGCTTGAGCCTTATCCAGGTCCCTTCCTCGAACGTGGTCTGGAGAAGCGCATCAAGAAGACGGCACTTCTGCGTTCTTTGGCACGTCCTGATCGCGCAGCCTATCGCAAGGCAGCGCACGTTGCCACCAACGAAGCGATCGAATATGCCCAAAAGTATTGCGACCGCTATTTCGAGTTCCAACGCATCTGGATGCAGATCATGGCGCAAACCGAAAACGATAAAGTGCTTCAGCAGGCACTAATCGAAGCGGCGCTCGTGCGTGAAGCTGGTGGCGAGATCGAAGTCTCGATCCCTAAGCCGAGTTTCGACGCGGGTAAAACAGGGGAGATCCACCTCAACCTTGCTGATGGTGAGTAGGCGCCCAGCGTGATAGAACAGTTTGCTTTTTCGATCGTAGCGGGGCTGATCGTAGGAATCTTCTCGGGCCTTTTGGGTATTGGCGGCGGAACGCTCATGATCCCGCTCTTCCGTTTGGGGTTCGGGCTTTCTGCCATCGTCTCTACCGCAACCTCGCTCTTCACGATCGTACCTACCTCTATTGCGGGTTGCATCACTCACCTGAAGAATAAAACGTGCATCGCAAAGATCGGCCTGATCGCTGGTGTTGCCGGTGCGTGTACTTCACCGCTTGGTGTGTTGGCCGCAACGAATTCACCCGATATCGCCATCATGGCTTGTGCCGCGATCATCATCGCCTATTCGGCTATCACGATGTTCCGCAAGGCGATCAAGATGCCCAAACGCACCGATTCGGACCTTTCGATGCGCGCGACGCTTCAGCGGTTTCGCATGGAGTTTGCCGACGAAGCAGAAGAGATGCCTGATGGTCGGCAAGATTCTGGTGAACGAACAGGGCAAGTTCAGGGTGCTCACGTAAGAGAAACCCAAGCCGCACCAGCAAGAACAACCGAGACGGCGATCGCCCATGAAGTTCAAAAGAGCGTGAATACTCTCGAAGCACCTATGACGACCAAGCGCCTCCTTACTGGTGCTGCGATCGGACTTGTTGCGGGATTCGCCTCGGGGTATGTGGGCGTGGGCGGCGGTTTCCTCATGGTTCCGCTCTTCATTTCGCTGTTGGGCATCACGATGAAGAAGGCTTCAGGTACAAGCTTGATCGCGGTGGTGATCCTTGCGATTCCTGGCGTTATCACGCAAACCTTGCATGGGAATGTCGATTTCGTTGCTGGTATCGCGATGGCGATCGGTTCGATTCCGGGCGCGCTCATTGGAGCATCGCTCATCCGTTATATTCCCGAGCGGAAAATGCGGTTTTTATTCGGGTTTTTCCTGCTGTTTGCCGCTATCATTCTAGTTATCAACGAACTGAACGTTTTCGGTGCATGAAGGTCGAACTATGAATTTCCCTCGTCATAATCTTTACGTGTTTCTCGAGATACTCGGTTTATGCCTGGTGCTCATTTCTGGATGCGTGCTTGGTTGGGCCATGTTCGGCGAAAAGAACTATGTGCTCATAGGAATCTCGGGGTTGGTGTTCACCATCTTCTTGCTCATCACGCTTACGCTCATGCTCGATCCCGACAAGATTCGCGCGCGCCAGTCGTTATCGGTGCTCGGCCTTGCTTCCAACTTGCTCGAAGGGATGCAGGGAGGCTTCAATTCCACCAGCGCTCAACATGCTTGCGAGATATTGCATCGCTCCTCTTCGGCTTCAGCTGTGGCGATCACGGATACCGAGAATATCCTTGGTTATTGTGGGGCGGGAGAGGATAGTCTGCCCCATGGAATCAGTCCGCTCCGCACGGAGGCCACCCGCGAATCACTCAAAGACGGTAAAACGCGCGTGCTCAATTCGCCCGAAGAAGTAGGGCTTCCTACCAAAACGCGTGGCATCAAAGCGGCCATCATCGTGCCGCTGAAGATCGGCAAAAGCATCGTGGGCACGTTGAAGTTCTACTATCCATCGGCTTCGCGCATCACCGAAACACAAGTTTCGATCGCTGAAGGTTTTGCACAACTCATCGCCACCCAGATCGCGGCGATGGAGCTCGAAGAGCAGAAGAAGCTCGCCACGAGCATGGAGCTTAAAGCGCTTCAAAGCCAGATCAACCCTCATTTTTTGTTCAACACCATCAACACCATGGCTTCGCTCACCCGCACAGATCCCGATAAGGCGCGCATTCTTCTGCGCGAATTCGCGACCTTCTATCGTGGCGCGCTCGAAAATGCTTCCGATCTTATTCCGCTTGCGCGAGAAGTCGAGCAGACCGTGCGTTATCTTTCGTTGGAACAGGCGCGCTTCGGTGAAGACCGCTTGCGCGTGGATGTGGATATTAGCGACGAGGTCAAGGCACTCATGGTGCCAGCCTTTATGATTCAGCCTTTAGTGGAGAATTCTATCAAGCACGCGTTCCCCGCTGAGGGCCAGTTGATCATTTCGATCAGTGGCGAGATCCAAGCAGCAGATGTGTACTTGTATGTTGCGGATAACGGACTTGGCATGACCGAAGAAGCACTCGAGAATATCATGGACCCCAGCTCTCAAACAGGGCTCGGCATTGCAGTGAAGAATGTGAACGACCGTATCCTGGGGTATTTTGGCGAAGAGTCCTTCATGAAGTATGCGAGCGAACTTGGCAAAGGTACGCGCGTAACGTTGTATCTAAAGGGTTGCGCTGAGAATCAACCCTCGTAGGTTCTTTTAGCACCCTTCCAATTCGACGCGCACTTCACTGGTGAAGGTATCATTCATCAGGGCTGTTCATATCATTATTTCCTGGCAATAGGGACAAATGTTTGTTTTGGATGGGCTTTGTTAATCACCGCTGCAGAATCATTCAGAATAGTCTATAATTGGTACGATTTTCTATAGGTTTTCAACAGAGGAGGTCGTGTTGCTAAAGGCGATTATTGTAGACGACGAAGCGCCAGCACGCTCCGAACTGCGTTTTCTTCTCGGAGAGCTCAATCAAGCTGAGGTTGTATCTGAAGCAGCAAGTGTCCGTGAGGCTATCGAGAAGCTCAAAGAGTATCCTTGTGATGTCATGTTTCTCGACATCAACATGCCTGAAGCCACGGGTCTTCAATTGGCCGAAGCGCTTCAGCATCTGAAGTTCCCACCCGCTGTCGTGTTCGTTACTGCCTACAGCGAGTTCGCACTTGATGCATTCAAGGTCAATGCTGTCGACTATCTGGTCAAGCCCGTTGAAACCGAGCGTTTAGCTCATGCGCTTGCACGCGTGCGCGAACATGTTGTTCTGCATGCGCGTGCCCAAAAAGCCGAGCGTATTCCTGTCGAAAAGGGCGGCAAGAAGATCCTTATCAACATCGATCAGATCCGCTTTGTCATGGCGCGTGACGATTATGCCTATCTGCAGACCGACACCGATCGCTACTTCTCAACGGTCAGCTTGGCGCAACTTGAAAAAACGCTCGATGGCCATGGCTTCTTCCGCGTCCATCGCGGCTACCTCGTTAACCTTTCGCTCGTGAAAGAGGTCGAGCCACAATCAGGCGGCACGCTGTTGCTCACGCTCGATGGTGTTGAAGAGAAGATCCCGGTTTCTCGCCGTCGTGTTTCTTCGCTCAAGAAAGCGCTGGGGTTATAGCGCAACCGAAAAGCTTGGAGCTTTAAGTTAGACATCAAACGCCCTCTTCTATAGAGGGCGTTTTGAGTTGGGTAAGACTCGTGCGAAAATGCATCAGAAATCTTGCGCATGCATTCATCGGAAGGCTTCATATACAAGCCTTCCCTGTTGATCCAATGAAAGAACATGCTTTTCTTACAGAGCCGTATCTCTTCTTTCATTTCTTTAAGATTTTCAGAAGTGAACAGGTAAAATAGTATTCCGTTGTTAGGCTCGTGAGCCAGCATTCGAATTTGGGCACGTACAAGGCGCTACGTGCTATTTTTGCTGTTCGAAATGAGAGGGGCGAACATGGCAAAGAAGATCATTCTCGATTGCGACCCAGGTCACGATGATGCGGTCGCGATCCTTTTAGCTCTAGGAAATCCAGAGATCGAGATCGTGGGAATCACCACGGTCGGGGGGAATCAAAGCCTCGAAAAGGTCACTTACAATGCGCGCGCAATGCTCGAAGCAGCGCACGCTCATGATATTCCCGTATATGCAGGTTCCGATCGTCCGCTCGTGCGCGAACAGGAAGTGGCAGAATCGATCCATGGCGAAACAGGGTTGGACGGCGTCGAATTGCCCGTGCCTACTCGTCCGCTCGAAGACATGCATGCCGTGAATTTCATCGTGAAGACCATCATGGAGTCGGAACCAGGCACGATCACATTGGTCCCCACCGGGCCGCTGACTAACATTGCCCTGGCGTTGCGCATGGAACCACGTATTGCAGAACGCGTGAGCGAAGTGGTGCTGATGGGCGGCGGTTTTCATGAGGGGAATTGGAGCGCGGTGGCTGAATTCAACATCATCGTCGATCCCGAAGCAGCCCATATCGTGTTCAATGCTCCCTGGAAACTGACCATGGTCGGGCTCGATCTTACGCATCAGGCACTTTGCACCCCTGAAGTGCAGCGCCGCATCGAAGAGATCGGTACGCCGCTTGCTGTTATCGTCAGCGGACTCATGGATTTCTTCCGCAAGACCTATCAGGACAATCAAGATTTCGTGGATCCGCCCGTGCATGATCCGTGCACCGTGGCATATCTTATCGATCCTTCCGTGGTGCAAACCAGACGATGCCCTCTTGACGTGGAACTTCACGGAGAACTTACGCTCGGTATGACCGTAGCAGACCTTCGTGGACCAGAACCTTCCGAAGAAGAGTGCCATACGCAAGTTGCGACGAAGCTGGACTTCGATAAGTTCTGGAATTTGGTAATACAAGCAATCGAGAACATTGGATAAGAACATGAATGAAGCGAAAAAACCTCTTCTTGATGAAGGCGGCAAATCCATTGTCGCGGTAATGGCAGCGTTGCTGGTGGCTATCTTCGCATTCCAGCTCAATGCTTCGATGCTCTCTCCAGCGCTCGTTGCTATGCAGAACGAGCTTTCCACTACAGCGGTCGAGATCGGCAACACGCAAACGGTGTTCTTCACGGCAGCAGCACTCTTTTCGCTGTTCCTTCCGCGTCTTGCTGACCTGAAAGGCCGCCGCAAAGTGCTGTGCGGCATGCTCTTGGTCACGGGCATCGGATGCGTGATCAGTGCGCTCGCGCCGAATGTTGAAGTGCTCATGATCGGTCGTGTTCTGCAGGGCGTTGCTGGTCCGGTAGTACCGTTGTGCCTGATCATGCTCCACCAGCGCGTGACCGAAGACGCACGGTATGCCCGCCTGATGGCGATCCTCACGTCAGTGAATGGCGGCATCGCGGGCGTCGATGCGATTCTAGGTGGCTGGCTTGCTGGCAACTTCGGCTTCCGTTCGGTGTTCGTCGTGATGGCCGCGGTTGCGGCTCTTGCGGTCGTTCTCGTGTTCGCGCTCACGCAGGAGAGCACCGCCGAAGAAACGCCTAAGATGGACTGGGCTGGCGTGGTCACGCTCGGCATCGCATTCTTGGCAATCTATCTTGCGATCGATGAAGTTGGTGCTCTTGCAGCAGCGAACTGGGGATTGGTTGCCATTCTCGTTGTTATTGCGATCGTGTTCTTCGTGATATTTTGGAACATCGAATCGCGCAAGAAGGATCCGATGGTAACCACCCACTACCTCAAACAACGCAGGACCTGGGGTTTATTGCTCACTACGCTCCTCACCATGACCGGCGTGTTCGCCATCATGAATGGTGTAGTGCCGGCGATCGCGCAAGATCCTGTTATGGGCGTTGATATGAAACCCGACATGGTTTCGTTCGCAACGCTCACGCCCTATGCGCTGCTCGGTCTGTGCTTCGGCCCGGTTGCTGGCGTGCTCGCGAGCAAGTTCGGATATCGCAGCGTGCTGCGTGCAGGCCTCATCGTGAGCATCGCTGGCGTGCTCTTCGGCATATTCCTTTCGAACAATGCGAGCATTCCTTCGCTCGTCATCATCTCGGTGGTCTTGGGTATCGCGTATGCTGGTACGGCGAACATCATGCTGAACGGATTGGGAATCGTTCTCTCTCCCGAAGATAATCCTGGTTATCTTCCAGGCATGAATGCAGGTGCTTTCAACTTGGGCGCCGGCCTTTCGTTCGCTGTCCTCTATGCGGTCATGGATGCTTTTGCAATGAACGGGGCACAGATCGGCTATTCTGCAGCAATGATCGCCGCAGCAGTGTTGCTCGGTGCGGCATTGCTCGTTTCGCTCTTCATCCCGAAACCTTCCGATGCCGACAACAGCTAGGTGGTGTGATTCCATGAGCAAGGTGATCGTATTCGGCAGCTTGAATATGGACCTTTCTATCGAAAGTGACCATATGCCTCAACTTGGTGAAACCATCATGGGGCGCCGTTTCATCATAAACCCTGGTGGCAAGGGGGCGAATCAAGCCGTTGCGGCCGCGAAGCTGGGAGCGGACGTAGTGATGCTAGGCGCGGTGGGTCTCGATCCTTTCGGCGACCAGATGATCGCGACGCTCGTCGAACAAGGGGTGCGCTGCGATCTTATCGAGCGCGTGGATGCTCACCCAACGGGCGTTGCTGTTATCACGCGTGTTGCGGGAGACAACTTCATCACCATCGATCCCGGCGCCAACCTTTCAGGCGATCTAACCTATGTTGAACAGGTGCTCAAGGAAGAAGCCCAGCCAAACGATGTATTCCTGTGCCAGCTCGAGTGCGATTTCGATACGACGATGGATGCTATTCGATCCGCGCACGAATACGGGATGTACACTGTCTTGAATCCTGCTCCTGCGCGCGCCTTGCCAGAATGGGTGTATGAACATATCGATCTGGTGGTGGTCAACGAGAGCGAATGCGAGATCCTTACCGGTATCTATCCCATCACTCACGACGATCTCGTAAATGCTATGGATATACTGTGCGCTCGCGGGGTGGGTGCAGTAGCTATCACGCTGGGAGCGCGCGGCTCGATCGTGCGCGTTCGTGGCAAAGACTACGAAATGATCGCTCCTTGCGTGAATGCGATCGATACTACGTGTGCAGGGGATACCTATATCGGTGCTCTTGTTGCAGGGTATGCGCGTGGCGCGTGTCTCGACGAAACGCTCGCACTTGCCACAGAGGCTTCCGCGCTGGCAACCACCCGCATCGGCGCCCAACAATCGATTCCACTCCTTGTCGAAGTGGATGGCTCAGAGGTCTAAGGCAAAGAGCACAGTATCTGGTCAAGAGCAACTATTCATCCTCTTCGGTTCTCCGAGAAACGGTCGAGATGTTTCGGCCGTTTCTTTTATATCGACCCATCCAGTGGGGAGTTTGTTGCGCCACCGTGTACTTGGCTTATATCCGCAGACGAGAATGATAAACTTTAAAGATGTTTTGAATCGAGGATAGGATCGTTCTATGACCTGTAGTGCAACACAACCCGTTATCGGTATCATCATGGGCTCCGAATCAGATATGCCCGTTATGGATGCCTGCATGAAACAGCTCGATGAATTTGGCGTGCCTTATGAGGTGAAGATCGCGAGCGCTCATCGTAAACCTGCCGAAGTGCATGAATGGGCCTCGACCGCCATCGATCGCGGCATTCGCGTGATCATCGCAGCAGCAGGTAAAGCAGCACATCTCGGTGGTGTCGTTGCAGCATACACCCCTGCACCAGTTATCGCGGTCCCCATGAAGACGAGCGATCTGGGCGGATTGGACTCGCTGCTCTCCATGGTGCAGATGCCAAGTGGTGTGCCCATTGCGTGCGTGGCGATCAATGGCGCGAAGAATGCGGCTATCCTGGCTGTTCAGATGATGGGTACGGGCTGCGAAGGCGCGCGTCAGAAGATCATCGACCTCAAAGCAGAGATGGCAAACGCCTAACGCGAAACGTTTGGTGCGCTAGGCAGCCTTTTGACAGTACGTTCCTTTGCATAAATCAAGTGACAAGAAAACGAGGTAGTTGTGACCAAATCTTTTTTGATGGGTAATCAAGCATTTGCCCACGCTGCCCTTGAAGCTGGCGTGCGCGTATGCGCAGGGTACCCAGGTACGCCGTCATCCGAGGTTATTGAAACCGTCGCGAAGTTACGCGATGCAGGATCGGCCCATGCCGTGTATGTCGAGTGGTCTACCAATGAAAAAGCCGCTCTTGAAATGTTGGCAGGGGCTGCGCTGTGTGGAGCACGTACGCTCTTCACTGCCAAACAGGTTGGACTCAATGTGGCAAGCGATCCGCTCATGTCGCTCAACTATATTGGCGTTGAGGGTGGCACGGTGTTGCTCGTTGCCGACGACCCAGGCCCGATCTCTTCGCAAACTGAACAGGATACACGTCGATTTGCCTCCTTTGCGAAGGTTCCCGTATTCGATCCAGCAACGCCTGAACAAGGCTGTGCGATGATCGCAGCTGCCTACGATCTCTCTGAAAAATATCATACGCCGGTGATCTTCCGTCCTTCCACGCGTATCTGTCACGCATCAACCTTCGTGGAAGTGGCTGATGAGACCCATGCGCGCGAACCAGAAGGCTTCGAACATGACCCCAGCAAATGGGTCATCTTCCCTGGGCGTTCGTATCGCGGTCACGGTGAGATCAACGAGCGTTTGCCGAAGATCGCAGCCGAATTCAGCACTTCTCCGTTTAATCCGTGGCGAGAAGTTGCCGGCACTGATGAAGGCGCGAAGATCGGCATCATTGCAGGTGGCGTATCGTACTCTTACGCCGAAGAAGCGCTCGCCCAGATTGAAGATGCGGTAGAAGCAACCGGCGCGCTTTCGCCGAGCTATCGTCTCATGCAGGTGGGCACTCCCTATCCGTTCCCTGAGGCAGCTGTTGCAGCGTTCGCTGAAGGCCTCGATCGCATCATCGTGTTCGAAGAGCTCGATCATGTGATCGAAGACGAGATGCTCAAGCTCTGTGGCAAGCTGCATGCGGGATTCGAGGTACAGGGTAAGCTCACGGGCGCTACCACTACGCGCGGCGAAAACACGGTCGACGCGATCCGCGGACAGATCCAGGAATTCTTCGATCTCGATCTTCCCGCTGCCGCCGAGCGCACAGTCGAATTCAGCGACCCGATACCCGAGCGCCCCGCGGTCCTGTGCGCAGGATGCCCTCATCGCGGTGCGTTCTATGCCGTGAAGAAGGCGCTCGGTCGCAGGCGCGAAGCGGTGATGTGCGGCGATATCGGCTGCTACACGCTCGGCAATGCTGCGCCGCTCAATGCAGTCGATACCTGTCTCGACATGGGCGCGGGCATCACGATGGCGCAAGGCTTCAATGTGATCGAGCCTGATAAGAAGGCGATCGCGTTCGTGGGCGATTCCACGTTCTTCGCTTCCGGGATGACCGGCGTGGCCAACGCGGTTTACAACAAGCATGACATCACCATCGTGGTGCTCGATAACGCGACCACTGCGATGACCGGCTCGCAGCCTCATCCGGGCACGGGCGCAACGCTCATGGGCGGGTTCAGTGCGCCGATCTCGATCAAAGAAGTGCTCAGCGCACTTGGCGTGAAGAAGATCACGAAGGCCAATCCGCTGTTCGCTGATAAAGCTATCGAGGCAGCGCGCAATGCGATCGACTACGATGGTCCTTCGGCGGTCATCTACGAATCGCCTTGCACGAAGCTCACTAAGGCAAAGCCGCCCGTTTACTTCATCGCGAATGCGTGCGCAGGTTGTCGCAAATGCGTTACCACCATCGGTTGCCCTGCGTTGGGGTGGAGTGAAGTTGGCCATTCGATCGTGATCAACCGTGCGATGTGCGTTGGGTGCGGCCTTTGCACGGATATCTGCGAATACGGTGCCATCACCTGCCCCACTCGAAAACGAGTACGGCCTGCACTGCCGCCGCGTTCGCAACGATTGCATGCGGAAGATGGATCGCTCAGTCGATTCCCCACGCCACAAGAATTGGCTGAGATCGAAGGAGGTAGCGATGATTAACGTTTCTATCGCCGGAATCGGCGGACAGGGAAGCGTGCTCGCTGCACGTATCTTGGCGCAAGCTGCAGAAGCGAAAGGCTGGCAAGTGCGCAGCGCGGAAACTATCGGCATGGCACAGCGCGGCGGAGACGTTATGTCTCACGTGCGCATGGGAAATGCCGGCGAAGAGGTCTTTTCTCCTCTTCCTGCGAAAGGAACCGTGGATGTTTTGATCGCGCTCGAACCAGGCGAAGCTGCCCGTGCGCTTCCGTATCTTAAAGAGAATGGCCTGCTCGTGGTCGCTTCAACGGGTATTCCGCCTGTGATGGCGAATTTCAAGCGACAGACCTATGACCCGCAGCACCTGATCGATGATATGCAGGTTGCAGGTGTGAAGATGGTCGTGGTTGATGATGCCGAGCTCGTGCATCGCTTAGGTGAACCGAAAGCGCTCAACGTGATGATGCTCGCTTATGCCATCATCGCGGTGAACAAGCGGCAAGATTGCGTGGATAATGCGCTACGCGGTGCGATCACGCTCGAAGATATCGAAGCGGCCATTCCGCTGTGTGTGAAGCGCAAGCTCGTTTCCGTGAACGAAAAGGCGATCAAGGTAGTTCAGCAAGTCGCGCGGATGTAACTGGTTCGCAGGTTGCGCGCCTCTGTTCGTTAGCTGATCACCCTTTGCAACAGGTGTGAAACACAGTGCAGGGTCCAGAGGATTACAATACGAAACGGAAGCGACCGATGCTTGATGCATCATGCGATCTAGGCAAATCAAGAAGGGTTGAGGATGGAACTTAAAGAAGAGCAGTTTGCAGTCTTAAAAGAGCAGTTCAAAACGTTGAAGGATCGCTCGCCGTTTTACGCGAAGAAGTTCGAGGGCATCGATTTAGGCGATGTGCAAACCCAGGCCGATTTCGAAGCGCTGCCATTTTCGGAAAAGGCGGACCTGCGCGATGCGTATCCGTTAGGGCTCGCCGCTGTTCCTGAGAGCGAGATCGTGCGCATCCATTCTTCGTCTGGTACGACGGGCACGCCGGTCATCATCCCTTACACCCAGCAGGACGTGATCGATTGGGCGGTCCAATTCGCACGGTGCTATGAGATGGCGGGCATCACGAAAGATGATCGCATCCAGATCACACCTGGTTACGGATTATGGACGGCGGGTATCGGTTTCCAGTTAGGTGCCGAACGCCTTGGTGCGATGGCGGTTCCCATGGGGCCGGGCAATACCGATAAGCAGATCCGCTTCATGAAGGACATGCAATCGACTGTTCTTTGTGCGACCAGTTCTTATGCGTTGCTTTTGGCCGAAGAGATCGCCAAGCGTGGTGTGCGCGATGAGCTGAATCTTAAGCGCGCGGTCATCGGATCCGAGCGTTGGGGTCACAAGATGCGTCAGCGTATCGCCAATGAACTGGGTGTGAAGATCTACGATATTTACGGCCTTACGGAAATATATGGTCCTGGCATCGGTGTTTCGTGTGATTACGAATGCGGCATGCATGTTTGGGATGACTATTGCTACTTCGAGATCGTGGACCCCAAGACGGGCGAAGTGCTCCCTGATGGAGAGATCGGTGAGCTTGTTATCACCACGCTGCGCAAAGAAGGTGCTCCGCTCGTACGTTATCGCACGCATGATCTTTCGCGCATCATTCCTGGTGAGTGTGAATGCGGCTCTCCGTTCCCGCGCATTGATACGCTCATTGGGCGCACGGACGATATGGTGAAGGTGAAGGGTGTGAACATCTTCCCTGCCCAGATCGAAGAAATCATCAAGTTCACCGATGGTGCTTCCTCGGAATACCAGGTCATGATCGACCATCTTGAAGGCAAGGACATCATGACGGTATTTTTCGAGACGGATGTTGAAGGCGATGCACGCGAGCAGATCGAACGCAACATGGAGTCGATCTTCAAGGGCAAGTTGGGCATGACGCCGAATGCAAAAGCAGTGGCAATTGGCGAACTGCCCCGTTCCGAGAAGAAGACGCAGCGCATTTTTGACAATCGCTACTAATATATAAGGGCGCTTCATTTGAAGGCCGTTCGCTTGCGGGCGAGATGCATTCGCTCTAGTACCGCCTGCGCCGATTCGACCACTTTTTGGGGGCGGCATTCAACTTGCCGCCCTATAAGCGCTCTGTTGTGGTAAAGTGCTGCCATGGTTTTTTCAGGAATGCATACCCAAAGCGCGGCGATCCGTGCCCAGCACTGGGCACAGGGCTCGAACGATGTTTGCGCGATCATGTCGGAGCACTTGGCACAGTGTTCCGAAAGCGATCGTGCGGTCATGTCCGAGCATCTTGCTCAGGGCTCGATCTGCATTCTCTGCACCCCACCTCTCTACTTTCACTATAGATAAGCACACGGATCTCGATCCGGTGCTTTTTTTATGCGCTCGATCGGGTCGTTGTTGTTCGTCTTGGTGTGCGAAGAGAGGAAACGCGCGGGTATACCGTCCTGAGAAAACTGACGTATTGGAAAACGAGTGAAAGAAGAGGAGCGCATGTTTCTCAAGATCTTGATCGTGGCGATCTTCGTTGCGGTCACTGTGGCAGTGGGCATCTTCGCCCGCAAACATTCCAACAGTGTCGATGGCTTCGTGCTCGGTGGGCGAAATGTTGGCCCATGGCTCTCAGCTTTTGCCTTTGGCACGAGTTATTTTTCCGCTGTTGTATTCATCGGCTATGCTGGCCAGTTCGGCTGGAAGTACGGCATGTCGGTATTTTGGGTCGGTATCGGTAATGCGGTCATCGGTTCGCTTCTGGCGTGGTGGGTGCTCGGCCCGCGTACGCGTGAGATGACGCAGCGGCTCAAGGCTACGACCATGCCGGAATTCTTCGGCAAACGCTATAACTCTCGAGCATTGCGCATTGCCGCTGCAGCGATCATCTTCGTGTTCCTCATTCCGTATACCGCATCCGTCTACAACGGTCTTTCGCGTTTGTTCGGTATGGCTTTCGGGCTGCCGTATGAATGGTGCGTGATCGGCATGGCGGTAGTCACCTGTATCTATGTGGTGCTCGGTGGTTATGTAGCCTCGGTTTGGAACGACTTCATCCAGGGTACGATCATGCTCATCGGTATCATTGCCGTTATCTTCGCGGTGTTGAATGGCCAGGGCGGTATCGCAACGGCTATCGTGAACCTTTCGCAGATCCCGGCAGAGGGAAGCGCCATGGCAGGACCGTTCACTTCGATGTTCGGCCCCGACGCGCTCAACTTGCTTGGCGTTATCATCCTCACTTCGCTCGGCACGTGGGCGCTCCCGCAGATGGTCCAGAAGTTCTACGCCATCAAGACCGGTCCGGCCATCAAGCAGGGCGCCATCATCTCGACGATCTTCGCGCTCGTGGTTGCGGGTGGCTCGTATTTCTTAGGTGGCTTCGGCCGCTTGTTCGGTGGCGATATCGCCTATGCCGCTAATGGCACGCCTATCTACGACTCGATCGTGCCGACCATGCTCGCTGGACTTCCCGACATTCTGCTTGGCATCGTGGTGGTGCTCGTGCTCTCCGCATCTATGTCGACGCTTGCTGGCCTTGTGCTCACTTCGTCTTCAACGCTCACGCTCGATTTGATCAAAGGCAACATCGTGAAGAAGATGAGCGAGAAGAAGCAAGTGCGTTACATGCGCTTCTTCATCGTGGTGTTCGTGGCTATCTCTGCTGGCATCGCCCTGGTGCAGTACCATTCGACCATCGTGTTCATCGCGCAGTTGATGGGCTATTCGTGGGGCGCGCTTTCAGGCTCGTTCCTTGGCCCCTTCTTCTGGGGCTTGTTCTCCGGTCGCATTTCAAAGCCAGCAGTTTGGTGCAGTTTCGCACTGGGCGTTGGCATGACTGTAACCAATATGATCTTCGGCTACATTGCTTCCCCGATCAATTGTGGCGCGATCACGATGGTGCTCTCTCTTATCCTGGTGCCGATCGTGAGCTTCTTCACCAAGCCCGTGCCGTTTGTGGTGAAACCTCCTTCGACAGCAGGTGCTATCGACCGCGAATATGTCTACGGCCTTAAGGAGCAGAAGATCATCGACGAACAGCAGAAGCTCCGTGCTGCGCGTGCGACAGAAGGCTCAGTTCAGGAGGAGTAAGTTAAAAAGACAACTGAAATGCGAAAAAAGCGCCTGGAAACTAGCCGGGCGCTTTTTCGTTAGCTTTGCAGGTGAAGAAGTGTTTTTCTGTGTGCATGTTTGCGGCACTATAGGATTTTGCTAAGGCGAGCATAGCTTCGAAGGACACGGAAAGATGTGTTCTGTCCTTGTGCGTGCAGCACGACTGCGCACATGAGGTTACGACATGCTAGCTTCGCTGTGTTCGCGCTCGAGCAAGCAAGGGGTGCTGTCGCGTTTGAGCAAGGAGGACTAGGCATACGAGCGTTCAAGCAATGCACATGCATGCAATGCGATAGAAGGCTAGCACGCAAAAATACGCTAAAGAAGCTCGCGTTCTTCGGCATTCGCCCACTCGTGATATTTACGCAGAAGCGCCATCGTGCGCGCGTTAGAAACAGCAGTCGAGAAGGGCATGAGGTCTTCGACGCTAAAAGAGACGTTTCCGTTCGCATCTTTGGGAAGGTTCATTTGCTCGATCACGTTCGCGAAGATGCGCGCCATATCCTGATCGGTCGTTCGGTCTACCAGTTGTGCGAAATCATCGAAGTCTTTCATAAGTATTCCTTATCTTACTTATTACCTACAAAGTGTGACACGCGATCATACGCGATCGCGCGCAGGTTTATAATCAGTTTCATTCTAGCTCTCTCGCGTTTGAATCGAACGCATGAAGCTGAAGTGTTGAACAATAGGCGAGCCTTTGAAAAGTAAAAGAGGAAAGTTCCGAATCGTATGGACGCATTTCTTACCGTAACCTTGATGACGTTGATCGCTGGCGTTGGTGGCACTGGTCTTGGTGGCATCCTTGGTGCGCTCGTTCGTACTGAATCCAATCGCATCGTCAGTCTCTTACTGAGCGCAACGAGCGGTGTGATGATCTCGATCGTCTGTTTCGAGCTGATGGTCGAAAGTCTTGAAGCGGCCCAGTCGGTCTTTTCGGGCGGTGCGGTCTTCATCGTGTGCATTGCAGTCCTTGTGGGCATGGTCGTGGTATTCCTCTTGAATTGGTTGATCGATAAACGCACTGAAGGAGAGGTGCCTCACACTGCGAGCAGCTTGCATCCAAAGACCCATGACAACATCGATGAGCTGAGCCACATCGATCATTACAACCAACATCTGAAAGAGCATGCGCCCAAACGCGAACTCTGGGTTGCTGGTGTGGTCATCGCATGTGCTATCGCGCTCCATAACATTCCCGAAGGCATGTCCATTGGAGCGAGTTATAACATCGATACCGAGGGTGGGGTGAGCATGGCGCTCATCCTTGCGGTGCTCATCGGACTCCATAATATTCCCGAAGGCATGGCTGTTTCCGTTCCCTTGGTTGCTGGTGGGATGAAGCGCATCAAAGCGGCATTGCTCACGGCGGCTTCTGGTGTGCCCGTTGTTTTGGGTGCTTGGTTGGGCTACTGGATCGGCGACATCGGTGCGATAGGCCTTGCGGCTTCGCTCGGGTTTGCTTCTGGCGCGATGCTCTATGTGGTCTTCGGAGAGATCATTCCTCAGGCTGTGTTGATGTATCGTTCGAAGGTGCCAGCATTCTTCGTCATCATCGGTATGCTCATCGGTATGATCATCATCTACGTCTAAAGAGAAGTTTCGCTCTTGCAAGATGGCGGGTTTTCGGCGCGTCGAATCAAGGGGATCTTGCTGGTTTGCAAGGCGTGAAAGGGCTCATTTTCATTGCCGCTCCCTGAGATGAACGGTTATTCAAGAAAAATTTTTTCGGCCTAAAAAAGCCCGAATTTCGCGTGTGGAAAACTCAAAAAACGCGCCAAAATGTGGAAAACCCTTGCTAGCATGAACACGACGAAGTTGCTATACAGCCTTATCAAAAGGGCTTTTCAAGTACGTGCCACTATACAAGGAATACGCCATAACACGCGCGAGAAAAATGCTAGCAGGTGAGGTCGTAGCACAGCCATTTCGTCCAAATCCATGCCGAAATGCCCCAGATAAAATCGGCTACCCAAACGCTAACGAACACAAAATATTGTGGTTTCTCCCATGCCAACTCCTAGATATACGCTACAATCGTGCTATAGAATTTGTAAGGTTCTACAGGGATGTATAGTTCATGATTTACATCCGCGAAGTCACTCTTAAGCGGTCGTGTTCTTTGTCCGCAAGGAAAATCACCAACATAACCGCGCAAGGAACCGTTAGGTGGGTTTGAGTTGAGCTCAAAAGTTAAGCAGGCGAACTTCCGTCTTCCGCTCGAATACATGGCTTTGATCGACGATTTTGCACGTCGCGAAGACATCACGAAAGCAACGGTCATCACCCGTGCGCTTGATTGTATGCAGGCTTCATATGACAGCGGGCATGGTGGAATGCCGGTCACCGGCGGCGGTAGTGCTGGCGGTGCTTCTGATGCCGAGCTCGAAGATCTGCGCGCGAAACTTAAGAAAGCTGAAGAGCGCGCCACCGATGCGGAGCGTGCACTTCAATCCGCAGAAGATCGTTTGCGTGATGCTCAGCGTCAACGCGATGAAGCTGAGAATCGTGCTCGCAATGCTCAAAGTGATCTTGCTACTGCTCAGGCTCAAAGCGCCCATGTTTCTTCCAACGATAACCGTCGTACCGAGGCGGCCGAGGAAGAAGTTGAACGCCTACGCGCTCTGGTTGCCAAGCAGGCAGCCACGCTTGAAGAGAAGATCCGCGCGCTTGCAAGCAAAGAAGTGGGCTACGACGATCAAGCTCGTACGCTTGCTAATAAAGATGCAGAGATCTCATCACGCGATGCGATCATTGCCGATCGCGACAGACAGATCACCGACCTTCGCAGTCAGCTGAGTGAAGCGCAGGCACGTGTCCAGTTGAGCAATGCGAGCTCCATGTCGCTTTCTCCTGTTACCTTTGATGCTTCGACTTTTACGGAAGAGTCTCCTGTTGGTGCTATTTCGATGCTCAATATGCTCAATGGCGTTATGGCTGCATTCAAGCAGCAAGTTAAAGATGCCCGTATTTTGGGTGAACAGGAAGGCCGCAAGGCGCAACAGCACGAATTCGAGGATGTTATCAACAAGGCGCGCAACGATGGTTACCGTGATGCGATGACCTATCTAGACGATCGCGCTACCACGGCGCGCGAATCTGGTGCGCGTGAAGAACGTGCGCGTATCGCGAACATGGGCTTCTTCGAGCGTCGTCGTTACCTCAACATCCATGTTGCTTAAATTGCCTGCAAGTATTGGAACGGGAATGCCACGCCCCTTCGCTTAAGGATTCGGCATCGTGCCCCTCTGAGCTTCTCCCTGAAACAAAGCGCACTATTTCGCTAGTACCGTAACGGGAACATCGTGTTCTTCGGTGGGGATGAAAGGGACTTCCTGCTCGGAGAACGCAACGGCAATTTGGCGACAGTCTTTGTTCAACTGCGGTAGGTAGCGATCATAGTTCCCGCCCCCGTATCCGAGTCTGTTGCGATGCGCATCGAACGCAACAAGAGGAATCACGATCATCGTAAGATCGTTTGCCGGAACGTAGGGAAAATCGCGCAATGCTTCATCATCGTGATAGTACTTGCGCAAGGGATGTGCGATGAAGGGAACCTCATTCTTCTCGTAAGCTTCGGACGAAACTAAGCGCATCTCCATGGTTTGTTGCGGTGCGCCTTCAAGACCCCACGCATCTTCCACGATGCAAGGAAAAGCAACGCGCGCCCCTTGTGCATAGGCAGCACGAATGAATTGCTCGAGTTGCACCTCTTCTTCAAAAGCTGCATAGACCGCGATCGTGCAAGCTGGCGGATCGAGGCTGATCGTTGCGCAGGTGATCGCAAGAGAGGTCTCAAGCTCATCGCAAATGACAGAGCTCTTATGAAGACGATACGGCTTCGGTAACGCGGCGCGCTCGGCAAGCACCTGGTGCCGAATTTGCTCGCGGGTTTCGGGCGTTTCGCTATCGAGCGCTCGTGCGGGTTCTTCTTCGATCGAAACAGTTGGTTCAGGTATCTCGTTCGCGTTCATAATCGAGGCTTTCTTGTTAGACTATTGGTCTCATTACTATAGTAAGGCTTTCGAGACTCCCCGAAACACTTCGAAAGACTTCTGCTACGACAGAAACTCCCTTTACTGTTCTATGTATCTACTAGGCCAAGCCAAGAATCTGCAGGGCAAGGCAAACGATCGAGAGAATGCCCACTACTACGATCGTTGCGATAAGCAGCACGCGTGCGATCGGGTCGATGGCGTGTTCTTTCATCACGTGTTTGTCGGTAGCGATGATGGCCATGAACACGAGCAGTACGGGCAGGATAACGCCATTAACGAATTGTGCGGTTAGCATGATGCCCATGAGGTTCAGTCCCGGTACCAAGATGACCAACGCAGAACCTACGATCGTGAACGTGAAGATGCCTTTGAAGAGCGGTGCTTCCTTCCAGGTGAAGCTTACGCCAGCTTCCCAACCGAACGCCTCGCAGATGACGAATGAGGTGGTAAGGGGCAGCACGCAGGCTGCGAGCAAACTTGCCGCGACGAGCCCCGTAGCAAAGAGCGCTTCAGCATACGGGCCAGCAAAAGGGGCGAGCGCCATAGCGGCATCAGCCGCGCTTTCGATCTCGATACCTTGCGGGAAGAGCACCGCACCCGTGGTCACGATGATGAACCACGCGATGATGCAGGCAACCACTGCGCCCGTGATCGCATCGATGCGCTGGAAGAAGAGATCCTTTACGGTCACGCCCTTCTCGACCACGTTGCTCTGTGCGAAGAACATCATCCAGGGCGCGATGGTGGTACCGACCATGGCAACCGTGAGCGAAAGGAACGAGAAGTCGGAAGAGACTTCGGGGATAACGGTGTGCATGAGCGCAAGGTTCCAGTTCGGTTGCGCGATGATGGCTGCCACGATATAGGTGACGAAGACGAAGGAAAGCACCATGAAAACGCGCTGCACGCGCTTGAAACTGCCGCCTACGATAAGTCCCCAAACAGCAGCTGCGGCGATGGGGACCGATACCCAGCGCGGCACGCCGAACATCTCCATGCCAGAAGCGATGCCCGCGAATTCGGAAAACGTGGTCGCAACATTGCCGATGAGCAAGGCCAGCATCGCAAATGAGGTAAGGCGAATGCCGAAGCGTTCGCGAATGAGCGCCGCAAAACCCTTGCCCGTTACCGCGCCCATGCGCGTGGCGGTCGTTTGCACGACGATCAGCAGCAGGCACATGATCGGAATGATCCACAGCGTCAAGAATCCGAATTTCGCGCCTACGGTGGAGTAAGTTGAGATGCCTCCTGCATCGTTGCCTGCCATGGCCGTGACGATCCCTGGACCCATGGCCATGAGCACGAGCAACAATTTCGAAGGCTTGCGCACTTCGGTGATCTCCTTGGCAAGCCCTGCTTCAGCATGTTCCTTGATGGCGGGATTGGGTTGGATATTCTGCTCTTCTGCCATAGCCAACTCTTATCCTGCAGCTCCGCCGAAGAAATGCAAAACGATAACGGTATAGGGAACGAGGAAGATCAAGAAGCACAAGAGCGCGATCACCACGGCAACCCAGGTACGCTTGTTCGTAGTTTCCTCTGCGCTGTCCTCGATGACCTCCATTGCGTCGTCGACGGTAACGATGCCGAGCATGCGCCCGTTCTCATCGACCACTGGCATGGCGATCAGGTCGTATTTCGAGATGTCAGCCGCAACATCTTCTTCGGTCTCTTCGGGGAAGGCGGTGATCACGTCGTCGAACATGATGTCCTTAAGCTGCGTGTTCTTTGTGGCGAGCACGAGCGTGCGGAGCGAAAGCACGCCGATGAGCTTGTCGTATTCGTTGAGCACGTAAACGTAGCTGACAGTAGGATGGTCTTCGTCGAGTGCGCGCAGTGCTTCGATGGTTTGATCGACGGTATCGTCGGCGCGCATCGCAACATACTGCGTGGTCATAAGGCCACCCGCGGTGTCTTCCTTATAACCGAGCAAGCGACGAATGCCAGCGGCTTCTTCAACGCCCATCAGACGTAACAACGTTTCAGCTTTTTCGTAGGGGAGATCGCCCACGATGTCGGCTGCATCGTCGGGATCCATGTCTTCGAGCAGGCGAGAAGCGCGCTTTTCGTCCAGGTCATCGATAACATCTGCTTGGTATTCGTCTTCCATCTCCGAGATCGCATCGCCTGCGCGTGCATCATCGAGGTGTTTGAACACGTTGGCGCGCTGCTGAGGATCGAGCTGCTCGAGGATGTCGGCCACGTCGGCTGGATGAAGTTCATCGAGACGGGTGTGGGAGACAGAAAGCTGCACATCGGAGAGGTTGCGGTCGAGCAGATCCATATAGTTCCATGCAATGATCTTCTCATCAAGCGGCTTGCGAAAGAGCTTGCTCAGCTTGAGCGCAACGCGCTCAACCCAGGGCGCCAAACCGCGCAAAATACCACGAATGCCCACTTCGGCACCGAGCAGGCGCAGTTGCGAACCGGAAGTGGAAAGCTTGAGGTCGTTTACGCGCACGACCTTCATGCCTTGCGTGTCGACGATCTGGCGGTCGAGCAGATCGCGTGCAAGTAGAACCTCATCAGGCTGAAGGTAACTGAAGCGGATGCCGGTCTTATCGACTTTAAGCTCGATGCCATCATCGGTGACATCTTTGACATACTTGCGCCATGAGATCATGAAAGGTGTTTTGCCGGGGCCCAAGAACGCAAGTGAGGTGATGCGCGGGAATACTTCGCCGGTTTGGATAGCAAGATCTGAAATGGAGCCGATCTTCTCGCCATTGGCATCGATGACGGGTTCACCAAGCATTTGTGACAAATAGAGCATAGATCTCCTTTGGGTGGTTTGATCGGCGCGGTTTCATACGAGCTCTGTGCAGCGGTTTGCAGCAGAAGATCAAGGAAACGGCCGTGCTTCAGGTGCGAGTGCTATTCGAGCACCGCAAAGAAGCAGCAAACCTCTTTTCATCGCAGTTGTCTTTAGCCACCGCGACGAAGGAGATCCTCGAAGGGAGGTTAAAGACTAATTACTGTGAGGTTTCGATTTTCGAACCTTCACGTAACGTCCTTTCCTTAGGTAATAGTTGACACGAAAATGCCGAAGCAGTTTTCGAGCTTTTTAATTTTACGCGAAACGTATCACGCGCGGGAATAAAGTTCTTGAAAGGTTGATTACGTCCTTAAAAGTGCCCAAAAAAGTTCAATGAGCCAAAGGGGACGGCTCATTGAAAAGGAAGGGGTCTTCGTGAAGCCCGGTGAAACCCGGGCCACGAAGAATAATGGAACTCAAGGGTCACGAGCTCCGTGGAGAAGATGACCTGAAGGGGGGATGATCATCTTCCAAAGGAAAAAGGGTGGCTTGGAGGGGGGATTAGCCACAAGTGCATTATTAATCTTTCAATACCATATTGAAACCTTCACAAGGTGAACGGAGTGTTTTGTAGGATGAACGTGTTTATCAGGGGTTATAGCGTAATCATTTGTGCTATATCGACAGGTGAACGGTAGGAAGCTGCGCCCTGCATACCCATGATAGAATAGGAAACGAACACGTTGGTATCACAAGCTTAGGGGTTAGCGAGTAGGTCGTATAAGGCTAATCTCAGGCAAGAGAAACACAGTGTTGTACAACTCAGCCGCAATGAACAAAGGGGCGTCAGTGGCAAAGCTTTATTCCTACACGGTTCCACTTAAGAGTGATCTGCTTAATACGTATTGTGTGTTGCAAAAAGGCTTCACTGACCAATTTGTCTACTATCGCAAGGACGTGCCGCAGCGGTATCTAGGGCTTGGCCGTTGTATCGCGATCGCATCGCGCGAAGATCTTGATTATGTTTTGCAGGGTGAGGCTGCGGTGCCTACGATCATGTTCTCGTTCAATCGGTTCGATGCGTCAAACCCCAAGCCAGCCGACGAGATGATGCAGGCGTTTCCCCGTTTGCGTCTCATGATTCCTGAAGTGGTGTTGATCGAGAACGAGCAGGGTTGCTTCTTGCAGGTGAACAGCCTTGGTCCCGTGTACAAGGGAAGGGTCGAGCGTTTTCTTCGCCATGCGAACGACGCGCCTCAGCGTGAGCGACGCTCGATACAGTATTCAGTGGTTCCCGATAGTTACGAAGCGTGGGATGAAGAGATGCGAGCCACGCTCTCTCTTATTAAGGCTGGGCGCGTGAAGAAGCTCGTGCCTTCGCGGCGCCAGGCGGTCGTGGCAACTGCTCCGTTCTCACCAAAGGATGTGCTGCTAAATCTTATCGATGGCAAGGCGCGAGGAACCGTGTTCCTGTACCGTTACGGCGATGTCTTCTTCTGCGGATGCACGCCGGAATTGCTCGTGCGCAAGCAAGGTTGCCAAGTTGAGAGCATGTGCCTTGCGGGCACGGCAGCAATTGGGTCAACGCCTGAAGCGTGCGAGCAGTTCGCAGCGTTTCTTATGAATGATGAGAAGAATCGCCGTGAGCATGAGTATGTGGTGCGCTTCATCCGGGAAGTGTTCGAACGCAATTGCTACGATGTCGACATTCCGGCCGAACCCACTATTCTGCCGCTCAAGCATGTTCAACATCTCTATACGCCTGCTCGTGCATGCGTTATGGAGGGTGTTTCCCTCTTCTCTCTTATGGAGCAGCTGCACCCCACACCAGCGCTTGCTGGCCAACCAGTGGGCGAAGCGCTCATGTCGCTTCGCGAGATCGAGAGCTACAACCGCGGCTTCTTCGGTGGTGCGGTCGGTGTGGTAGATGCTGAAGACAACGGAGAGTTTTCCGTGGCGATCCGCTCGGGCGTGTTCGATGGCGAAGCTGGCTGGATCTATGCGGGTTGCGGCGTGGTCGAAGGAAGTGATCCACGCGAGGAATTCAACGAGATCGATATGAAATTCGAAACGATCTTGAGTGCCTTTCAAGGGGAATAATATGGCGAATGAGACGATGAATGATCCTACGCAGGATAACGAAGCCTGCACGAGCGAACACCCAATGCCGAGCGCTACCGATCACTCCGTAGCGCTCGCTACCTATATAGGTGCGTTTTTCGATGAGCTTATCCGTGGCGGCGTGAGTGCCGTGGTCGTAAGTCCTGGTTCGCGCTCGACTCCGCTTTCCATGATGGCTTACGCTTCCGATCTGGATGTGTACTTGGATGTGGATGAACGCGGTGCGGCCTTTTTTGCGCTAGGTTTGGCGAAGGCCACGGGGCAAGCGGTGGCGGTGATCTGCACCTCGGGTACTGCGGGGGCCAACTATTACCCGGCAGTGCTCGAAGCAGAATCTTCGCGCGTGCCGCTGCTCGTTCTTTCAGGCGATCGCCCCGCGCGTTTGCAGCAGCTTGGCGCTCCCCAAACGTGCGATCAGCTCAAGATCTTCGGCAATCATGTGCGTCAGTTCTGGAACATGCCTGAGCCGACGGGGGCGATCGAGCAAGTGCGCTATGCACGACAAGTAGCGCGTGAAGCGTTGGTGGCGCTTGCTCCGCAAACGTTAGTGAGTGCGCCCGTGCATATCAACTTCCCGTTCGATGAGCCGCTCGTGCCTGCATACGATAAGGCAGGGGTGTTCGAAGTTGAGCGTGCTGCTTCGCATGAAGAGTTGCCGCTTTTGATCAAGCCTTCATGCGTGCTTATGCCCGATCAAGTTGCGGAGCTTGAGCGCTTGCTCGAAGGAAAGCGGGCAATCGCGCTCTGTGGAGAAGGCACGCTCGGCGTGTTCGATGCGCGCGCCTCTGCAAGTTGGGATACGCGCGATGAATCTGCCCGTGCGCTTCTTTCGTGGGTGCATCGCTTCGACATTCCGCTGTTGGCTGATCCGCTTTCGCAACTGCGCAACTATGCCGATGCGGCGATCATCGACAATTACGACAACATCTTCGGGCGTGAGGTCTGCCCCGATTTCGATGTGGTCGTTCGGTTCGGTCGCTATCCCGTTTCGAAGCGCGTATTCAAGACACTCGAGACAAAGCCTCATATTCAGATCGTGGTCGATCCGCTCGAAACACGCGACTTCGATGCTGCTACCACCACGTTCGTGAAGTGCGATCCGCTTGCGTTCGTTACGAGCTTTGGCGGAGCAAGCGAAATGGGCGGAAAAGCCTCTACGCCCAACATCGATCGATGGGCCGAAGCGAATGAAGCCGAAGCCGCGCTTATTGCGAGTGTTGAAGATGCGAGTTTTGTCTATACCTGTACGCGCGAAGGATGCTTCAACCAGGAGATCGCTCTTGAGGGCGCGTATGTTCAAGCGCTCATCGAGCATGCTGCTCCTCGTTCGCTCATCTTTAGTGCCAACAGCATGGCCATTCGCGCGCTTGATACGTTTTACGTGAAACCTTCCCCTCCAGATGCGGGAGTTGTCGAATTGGGGGCACCGCGCGCCTGCCGCGCCTGCGATGTAACGCTGCTCGCAAATCGTGGGCTCAATGGGATCGATGGCACGCTTTCCTCCGCACTCGGTGCAGCGCAAGCGTATGATCAGACCTATTTTCTTACCGGAGATCTTACGTTGCTCCACGATCTCAACGCGTTTGCGCTTCAGCACGAACTAGAATTGCGGGCAACATCTAGTAAACCGATGCCTTCGATCATCGTGATCCTTTTCAATAATGGCGGCGGCGGCATCTTCGATATGCTTCCCCAAAAATCGGTCGATCCCTATTTCGAACGTTTGTTCTTAACTCCTCAGCGGGTCGATTTCGAAGCATGTGGAAAACTCTTCGGCGTGCTATACAAAAACGTATCTGGCCTCGATGATTTTCGTGCCACGCTTGATAGCTGGAGTGGGACAGGTGGGATACACCTGCTTGAAGTTAATTTCTCGCTCGAGGGTCTTGCTGGTCGATACCGCCAGTTTCAGTAATTGTGGCACAAATTTGGCTTTGACCAGGTATTTTGCTAGCAGCAGTTTTCCACTGAACACAGGATGAGAAAGCAAAGAAGAGCGAACATGATACATGATATTGTTGAAAACCGTACGTTTGATATCAATGGGGTCGGGCAGGTCCATGCGTGTGGAAAACCAGGAAATCCGCTGGTCATCTGTTTGCATGGCTTCATGCAAACAGGTGCTTCTTGGGCACAGATCGCGCAGCTATTGGAAGGTTATCATGTCCTAGCGCCTGATCTCTTAGGGCATGGAAAAACCCCGTTTTCACGTGAGGATGAGCTATCGCTCGAGGCGTATGTCGAACAGGTGAATACGCTTGTTGCTTGGGCAAGAAAGAACGATCCAACAGGGAGAACACAGTCTGTTTCGCTCGTGGGCTATTCCTTAGGTGGCCGCATCGCGGCACTCTATGCCTCTCGCTATCCTGAGAATGTCTCTGCGCTCATATTGGAGTCGGCCGGATTGGGGCCCAAAAACGATGATGCGCGCATGGTGCGTGCAGAAAAAACGGCGCGCATGATCGCTGAACTTGATCGCTCGATTGCGCTCGACCCAACACATCCGTTGGCTGCTTTTCTCGATTATTGGGAAGCACTACCCCTCTTTGCCACGCAAGCTGAGCTTCCAGAGGCAACGCGTTCGCGCGTTCGTGAAGAGCGCGCGGCGAATGACCCGCTGGCCTTGCGTGCGAATTTGAGCGATGCGGGCCAGCACAAGATGGATGATCTCCGTCCCGCGTTGGCGCACCTCAATAAGCCCTTACTTTATATAGTGGGTGAGCGTGATGTGGCTTATACTGAGATTGCACGAGATTTGATGCGTACCTGGGCGGACGAACACAAGGATTCTCTGCTTTGCGGTACGGGATTTCTGCAAATAGAGGTGATGCGTGACGTAGGTCACAACACTCATCTCGAAGCACCCGATCAATTTGCACGAATCGTACGTGCGTTTTTGATGCGTACGGCATAGAGCGGAGCGTTCTCTGCTGTGCAATGGATGGGCTTGCTGCAAGGCGCACGTACGCAACAAAACGAGCAACGCTGATACAGCGAAGAAGCGCGAAAGAAAAGGAGAAGCGTCCATGAGCGAATTTGCCTGGCAACGTGGCAAAGAATACAAAGAGATCATCTACGAAACGCTTGACGGCATCGCGAAGATCACGATCAACCGTCCCGAGCGTCGCAATGCGTTCACGCCACTGACTGCCGTTGAACTCTACGATGCTTTCACCGAAGCGCGCGACGACGCTGCGATCGGTGTTGTGTTGCTCACGGGTGCGAACCATGGTGGGCGCCACGAAGATGAAGCGTTCTGCTCGGGCGGCGATCAAAAGAAGCGCGGCACCGGCGGATACGTGGGCGAAGACAACATTCCGCGCTTGAACATCTTGGACGTTCAGCGTCTCATTCGTGTGATCCCGAAGCCGGTCATCGCGATGGTGAATGGTTACTCCATCGGTGGCGGCAACGTGCTCAACATGCTCTGCGACCTAACGATCGCGGCTGATACTGCGAAGTTTGGCCAGACCGGTCCACGCGTAGGCAGTTTCGATGCGGGATATGGTGCAGGTTATCTGGCTGCCATCGTCGGGCAGAAGAAAGCGCGCGAGATCTGGTATCTCTGTCGCCAATACACCGCGCAAGAAGCGCTCGACATGGGACTTGTGAACAAGGTCGTGCCTTTCGACGAGCTTGAAGCCGAATGTGTTTCTTGGGCGCGCGAGATCTTGAAGCATTCGCCCACGGCATTGCGCTTCATGAAAGCGTCTTTCAATGCAGCAACAGATGGGCTTGCGGGCATTCAGCAGCTTGGCGGTGATGCTACGCTTCTGTATTACACCACCGAAGAAGCGATGGAAGGTCGTGATGCGTTCAAGGAGCATCGTGATCCCGATTTCGGACAATTCCCGAAATTCCCGTGATGCTCGGTAAAAGCGTTTGGTGTTGTTGCCAGTAGTTCAAGCAGTTCGTTAGCGGGCTTGCAAATGGATTCTGTGCTTACCGCCGCGTTCGCCACCTTGAAGATAAACAAAAGAGACTTCACGATCGATAAAGGATAGAGCCATGATCATTAAGCTCGCACAACTTGCCCGAGAAAAAGGTTCGAAGGCGTTCTTCTACACGCAACTTGAATCGGGATCGGAAGTCTTTTCATATCGTCAAACTCATCTTGCCGCTGCGGCGCTCGCGCAGGAGCTCGAGAAAAAAGGTCTCGGCAAGGACACCCGCTACATTGCGTGCAACCTGTTCAACGGACCCGAATTCGTGTTCCTCTCCTTTGCTGTCGCCTATCTGGGGGCAACCCTTGCCGTGCTGAATCCGCGCTTATCTGATGAAGAGCGTTTGTTGCGCAAGGTCGAGCTCGAAAACGCTTCGAACCAGAACAACGTGGAGATCCTTACTGAAGAGCATATTCAGCGCATGATCATCGATTCGCTCGGCATCGGTATCATGGAGCTTGCACATGAGCCCAACGGCCAGATTCCGGTGAATCCGCGCACGATGGAGATCCTTTCCTATGCGGAGAGGAAAGAGCGCGAATTCGATCCTGACCATATCGGGCTCATCATGTTCACCTCGGGCTCTTCTGGCACCCCGAAGGCAACGCAGCTTTCCTGGCGTTCGCTCCACGGTGCAGCGGTGGCGGCGACCAAGGCGCTCTGCAAACCAGGCAAAGGTATATGGCAGCTCGTTTTACCCATGTGTCATATCGGTGGGTTCGAAGTTATGGTGCGTTCGCTCGTAAACGAAAGCCCGTTCTTGCTCTACCTTCGTTACCAGCCATCGCGCCTGCTCAACGATGCCTTAAGTTTCAAGGTTACGCACATCTCCGTGGTCGACAAGATCTTGCAGGACCTGCTCGCCTACGACAACGACCGTATCATCGCGCAGTATAAATGCATCCTGCTGGGTGGCGCTGCGCTCAATAAGAAGACCATCAAGCAGGCGCTTCGCGCTCGGGCGAGCGTTTTCGCGAGCTACGGCATGACCGAGACGTCCTCCATGATCGCTTGCGCGCCCATCACGCGCGGGTTCGATGGGGGCTTGCGCATGCTGCCGGGCTATCTCGTTCACATCGTTCAGCCCGACAAGCAGGGGGTCGGCCAACTTCAGGTAAAAGGCCCTGGGGTGTTCTCGGGTTATCTGAACGCACGTGCTGCAATGAGCATGGATGGCTACTTCGTGACGGGCGATCGCGCTCGCATGGGGCGCGATGGCAAGCTCTATGTGTATGAGCGCGTGGAAGATCTCATCATTTCCGGTGGTGAGAACATCTATCCTGAAGAGATCCGCGAGGTGCTCTTGCGCATTCCCGGTGTGAAGGATGCCTATGTGTTCGGCACCGCAGATGAGCTGTGGGGCTATAGGCCGGTGGCGTTCATCGAGGCCGATTATTCACCTGAGGCTATTGCGAAAGACTACAAGGAGCAGGGCCTCGATCCCGAAGAGACGGGTGTTCGGCCTGCTTCTTGTCCGCAGGAGTTCGCGCGCAATATTCATGAATATCTCGAGCCACACATGTCGCATCTGCATCACCCGAAGCATATTCTCGTGCTCGAGCAGTTCCCGCAGACATCTGTGGGCAAGGTCGATCGCATCGCGCTCAAGCGTCTCTACGACAGGCGTATCGATATCAAATCGGTCACGCTCTATCGCACGCGTCAGCCCTACAACACGCCCATCAAAACACCGAAGCGCGAGATCGATACTCGCGAGTCGTTCTTCGTCGAGCTTGAAGACTGGGCAGGCCGCACTGGTATCGGCGAGTGCGTTTCGTTCACGACGAACTGGTATCTCCCCGAAACGCTCGGCGACGATTACGCGATCACCAAGGATGTTATCTCGAGCATCGTGATGAACGAACGCTATCTTCATCCGAGCGAAGTGAGCCGTTCATTCGCCACCTTCCCAGCGCTTGCGAACTATCCGATGGCGAAGGCTGCGGTCGAATCGGCCGTGTGGGATCTGTACGGCAAAGTGGTCGGCGCGCCTTTGTGGGAGCTCATCGGTGGCGTGCGTGGCAAGCAGGTTCGTGGTGGAACCGTGATAGGCATCATGAGCACCGAAGACACGCTTGCTGAAGTCGATCGCGCGGTTGCCGCTGGATATGATCGCGTGAAGATCAAGATCACGCCGGATTCCTGTCTTGAGAAAGTGCGTGCGGTGCGCGAAAATCATCCCGACCTCATGATCTTCCTCGATGCGAATCAGTCGTTCACGGAAGAGACCATGGATATCCTCTACAAGCTCGATGCGCTCAACATCACCTGTCTTGAAGAGCCGCTCGATCCGAACTATACGCCCACTTCTGGTTCAAAAGACCTGCTTGAGCGACTTTCGCTGCTGCAAGATTCGATCAAGACCCCCATCTGTTTAGATGAATCGGTCGTTTCTGCGCGTGATATGCATCATGCGATGGAGATCGACAACTTGAGCGTGTATGCTATCAAGATCGCTAAATTCGGTGGTATTCAGCCTGCGCTCGATTTCTGTAATTGGGCGGCTGAACATGGCAAGCAGATCTGGATGGCGGGAATGTTCGATACGGGTGTCTCAAAGCGTACCTATGCTGCGTTCGAGACATTGCCCTACGTGAATTTGCCGGGCGATATCTCAGATGCGGGGCACTATTTCAAAGAGGATGTTGCGCTGCCGCCAGTTGCGCTCAAGAACGGAGTACTTACGCTTAACGCACCGGGTCATGATGCGGGTATCGGTTGCGTGCTCGACAAGGAATATTTGAAGAAGATCACGATTGAAGAGATTCGTATTACTAAGTAAGTATTACCAAGTAGGTTTTTCGCGGGAACTCCGCTGAAGGGAACGTGAACCGGTCAGATAGATCGCAACGTGTCTGGCTTGCACGATGAAGGAGAAACTCATGAGAAAGAAAATCGCAGCGCTTCTTGCAACCTTTGCGCTCGCTTTCTGTTTGCCGGTCTGCACGCCAGCAGCATTCGCGGCAAGCGCATTCGATCAAGGAGGATCGACTATGGCTGCTGCTGGGGTCGAATCCGATATCACTTACAACGCGGGCAATCTGTTCGCCGTTATGCATCCTGTTTCGAATACCGATATCGAGAGCGATCTGTATTGGGTAGGCCAAACCCTTGATGCAAGCAAGGTCAATGTAGGCACTTCGGGCCATGGCAGCATTCTTGCTGCTGGTCAGAGCATTACGCTGAAGAACGTGAAGGTAGCCGACAGCGTGCGCGCTGCCGCTCAGGATATCATGATCGATCATGCACAGATTTCGAACAATATCACGGTTGCTGCGCAGAACATTTCACTTGGTAATGACGTGAATGCAAATGGCGTCTATGCATCTGCGCGAACCTTGTCTATTTCTGGTTCTTACCAGGGCGGATTGCTCGCAGGTGAGACGGTGAGCTTCGACGGTGCGGTTGAAGGGGATTTGAACATCCAGGCGCAACAGATCAACATCGGAAAGAATGCGCAGGTAAAGGGGCAGCTCATTCTTCCTGAAGGCGTAACGGTCAACATCGCAGATGGTGCGCAAGTTCCGAACGTCACCTATAGCGCTCCGATCGAGACCAGCCAGCCAACTTTCTTTGATAACGCGCTCTCGATCCTCTATGCCTGCATGGCTCATGTTGTGCTCGTGGGATTGTTCTTCGTTATCATTCGCAAGCAGCTCGTGGGCGCTTCGATCATGGCGCGCAAGCGTCTTGGCATGATGCTTTTGGCTGGTCTTGTGGTGTTCTTGGTGGCGCCGATCGCATGCTTGCTGCTCATCTTCCCGCTCATTACCATTCCTGTGGTGGTGCTCATGGTGCTCGTGATGCTGATCATTGCGCTGTTCTCGATTCCTTTCGCAGGTTCGGCGCTTGGCATGATGCTGTTCAAGGACCGCATGAATCCGGTGCTTGCAGCCGTTATCGGTACGCTTATCTTGACGATCTGCGCGTATCTGCCGATCCTGTCCATCCTTACCATAATCTTCTGCATCGTATTCACTGCGGGCTATCTTTGGATGAGCTATTGGGATATTCATAAGACGCGCAGGCAGGAGAGGATCGCAGCACAGCAGGCCGCGATGGCGGGTGCGGTCCCACCGCCGCCTTTCGGGAATGCATCATCAGCGACTCCCGTTGATGTTCCTCCTGCGCCAACTGGCAATCCTGTTTCGAATGTTCCGCCCGAGTCGTACGTTAATCCTCCTGCTCCAGGCACCCCTGAAGGACCAGGGCCTAGCGATCCTGTTCCGCAACAACCAGCAAATGGTGATCAAGCGGCTGGCCCAGGTGACTCGCAAGACACCACGAAATAAAAGGTGACACAACTACTCGGTAATTTGTCGTCTAACTAAAAACGCCATCTAATTGATGGCGTTTTTTGCACATGCGTGCCGCATGAACAACAGACGTTCAACAGTTCGCTCATACAAAAGAGAAGCGTTTGACCCGCCCCTATAATGACAGGAACAAGCGGGGAGTTTGATTCCTGCGCCTAACGCCGATGGTACAGGGGGTTCATCATGTGCACAGGGATTCGTTTTACTGATAATGAAGGCAATATGTATGCAGGACGCAATCTCGATTGGGAATGCGGTTATGGCGAAAAAGTAACCGTCACACCGCGCGAGTACGTGCGCCCGTATGCATTCGAGCAGCATGCAGCGGGGTTCGCGACCATTGGCACCTGTATCGTTGTTGAGAACATGCCGCTCTATTTCGATTGCGGCAATGAAAAAGGACTCTATGTCGCTGGCCTGAATTTCCCTGGTTATGCTCAGTATGAGGCGAGTGCTATTGAGGGTAAGACGAATGTTGCTGCCTATGAGTTCCCTCTCTGGATCGTGAGCAACTTCACTTCCGTTGATGAGGTTGAGGCGGCGTTGGAGAACGTTGCTATCGTGGCTAAGCAGGTGAACGAGCAATATCCTGTGGCGCTGCTTCACTATATAATCTGCGATGCAAAGCGTTCGATCGTAGTCGAATATATGGCTGACGGCATGCATGTTCACCATAACGATGTTGATGTGCTCGCGAATCAGCCCACCTACGATTGGCATCATGAACACCTGCGCAGCTACTTGAACCTGAGTTCAGAATTCAAGCCTCAGGTGAAGTGGGGGGATGTGGAGTTCGCTCCTTATGGGAGTGGCGAGAATCTGGTCGGCATGCCTGGGTCGAACTATTCGCCTGATCGCTTCGTGCGTGCTGCCTACTACAACACGCATTATCCAGCTCAGCAGGGTGAATCGGCCAACGTGACGCGCTTGTTCCGCACGCTCGGTTCGGTCGAGCAATTCCTTGGTGGAGGGCTGATGGAAGACGGGAAGTACGAGTACACCATCTACACGGGCGGCTTCTCTTCTGCGACCAACACCTATTACCTGTCGCTTTACGAAGACCCTGCCATCAAGCCTTATCCCATGAGTGCTGTTGATCTTGGCGGTTCCGCTCTTCATACGTTCGACTGATTGCGAAAACTGCCGCGCTCACGCAGCATGACTAAGGGGTGCCAAAGTTACTTGTCTATCTGCACCTGTGGAACCTCGTGTCTCGCCCTCTCCACTGATCGAGCCAGGTATTCCTGGTCAAGCAAGCAGCTGAGCCCATGGGGTACTTGAATTACTCTGAGTCCGCTAACTTCAATATAAATAGGTTGTCCGAAGGAGCGAAGCGCATGAGCTTGCCTGAATAGGCAAGCGAACAGCGAAAGCGGGTAATTACAAGTGCTCCATAGGCGTGCTGCTTGCGTGAGATAGATGGGAAAGATGACGAACGACCGGATAGTTTGTCACCTTTACCAAGAGAGGAGCTCGTAGCCGTCTTCGGTGACGACGACTTGAATCTCCCACTGTGCAGAATCGCTTCCGTCTGCGGTGCGCACTGTCCAGCCGTTGGGATCGCTCATGTCGATGGGTGCTTCGCCAGCGTTGATCATCGGCTCGATCGTGAACATCATGCCTGGCGCGAGCACCACACCGGTGCCCGCTTCGGAAACGTGGCTGACGAAGGGATCTTCGTGGAAATCCCAGCCGATGCCGTGCCCGCCGAATTCACGCACTACCGAAAAGCCGTTCGCTTCAGCATGTGCCTTCACGGCAGCGCCCACATCACCCAAGCGACCCCACGGTTTCACCTGCTCAAGCCCCTTTAACATGGCTTCACGCGTCACTTCAACGAGACGCTTGCGTTCTTCGGAAACCTCGCCGATGCAGAACATGCGCGAAGAATCAGAAAAGTAACCATCAACGATCGTGGAGCAATCCACGTTCACGATGTCACCTTCTTTGAGCGCATCGTCTTCGGAGGGCATGCCGTGGCAAACAACCTCATTGATCGAGGTGCACACGCTGAACGGATAGCCTTCGAAATCGAGATCGGCGGGGATGCCCCCATGCGCTTCGGTGTATTCGTTCACCCAATCGTTGATCTGGGCAGTTGTTACACCAGGGCCGATGCGCTCGGCAACATAATCGAGCACGCCGATGTTCACCGCCGCGCTCTTGCGTACGCCTTCAATATCTTCAGCGTTCTTCAGCATCGCACGCGAAGGAACCTCCAGGCCTTCTTCGTAGAAGCGCTGAAGCTGATTGTCTATGTTCAAGTGACATTTCTTGTATTTTTTGCCGCTGCCGCACCAGCAGGGATCGTTGCGTTCAGGTTGGGGTTGACCGTCGTACATGAGTCCTCGATTACGTTTAGGGATTTGTACACCTATTCTAACAAAGCGCGCAAGCGAGATTAAGGAGGCACCGACCAGGGTTCAACAAACAGAGGTCCAGCAAACGGGAATCCAACAAATGAGAGGCCCAATAAGCAAACGCGCGATCCAGCGGGAGTCCAAAAGCTTACGAGAACCAGGAGGCTGCGGCGCTCAAGCTAACGAAGGCTCGACCAACAGCGCTTCAACAACCCGCCAACATGCGCTTGCAGGGGAGAGGGGCGCAGTAAAATGGGGGAGCGCACAGTGTGGAATGCGCAAGAACCAAGGGAGCTGCAGCCGATGAGCGAAAATCAAGCATTTCATGAACCGCAAACGATCCAGGTGCGCGGTGCGCACGTGCACAATCTGAAGAACATCAATGTGGACGTGCCGCTGCATGAGCTGGTAGGTATTGCGGGTGTTTCAGGCTCAGGCAAAAGTTCGTTGGCGCTTGGCGTTCTCTATGCCGAAGGTAGCCGCCGGTATCTTGAGGCGCTTTCAACCTATACACGTCGACGCATCGGCCAGACTGCGCGTGCGCAAGTTGATGAAGTATTCCATGTTCCAGCTGCCATTGCCTTGCGTCAGCGGCCAGGTGCGGGTGGCGTGCATTCGACGTTTGGGACTTCGACCGAGTTGCTCAATTATTTGCGGCTGCTGTTTTCGCGCTTGGGCAGCCACGAATGCCCCAATGGCCATCATGTGCCGCCAAGCTTGAATGTTGCTGCTGAAAAGCCGCTCGTCTGTCCTGTTTGCCAGGTGGAATTCTATGGGCCGAGTGCCGAGGATCTGGCGTTCAACAGCGCGGGCGCTTGTCCTACCTGCGGCGGAACGGGCGTGGTTCGCGAAGTGGACGAGAGCACCCTTATTGCAGATCCTTCGCTCAGCCTTGAAGATGGCGCGGTTGCGCCCTGGCGCCAGCTCATGTGGTCGCTCATGCCACAGGTCGCGAAGGAAATGGGCGTGCGCATCGATGTTCCGTATTGCGAGCTGACCCCCAAGGAACAGGATATCGTCCTGCATGGTCCGATGGAGAAGAAGCACATCCTCTACGTGCCGAAGAACAAGGACCACGCTACTGAGCTGGATTTCACGTACTATAGCGCGGTGAACACGGTAAAGAACGCGCTTTCCAAGGTGAAGGACGACAAAGGGCTTGCGCGCGTTGCGAAGTTCTTGAAGCAAGAGACCTGTCCCGATTGCCACGGCTCGCGCCTCTCGAAACAGGCGCGTTCTTCGCTGCTCGATGGGAAGAACTTGGCCGAAGCAACAGCGCTCACGCTCGATGAATTGAGCCGCTGGCTGCCCACGATCCCTTCCAGCTTGCCTGAGGATATGCGGCCGATGGCGCGTGCGATCATCGCCGAGACGCAAGAGCCGATCGAGCGCTTGGAGCAGTTGGGGCTTGGGTATTTGAGCCTCGATCGTGCCAGTTCGACGCTTTCCAACGGTGAACGCCAGCGCGTCGCGTTCGCGCGTGCGGTGCGTAGCCGCACGACAGGGGTGCTCTACGTGCTCGATGAACCCTCTATCGGGCTTCATCCTTCCAACGTCGAAGGCCTGCTGGGGGTGATGGATGATCTGCTTGGTGATGGCAATTCGGTTGTCGTGATCGATCATGATGTGCATGTGCTTGAGCACGTGAACTGGATCATCGAGATCGGACCGGGGTCGGGCTCGCACGGCGGGCGCGTGATCGCGCAGGGAAGCGTGGCGCAGGTGGAGAACGATCCTGCTTCACACATCGGACCGTATCTTTCGGGTAAGCGCAAGGTGGAGGTGCGGAGCGGCGTTGCGGAAGCTCACCTGTTCGACGAAGGAGCGATCCATCTTGAGACTGGCAAGATCCATACGGTGAAGCCACTTTCGGTCGATTTTCCGCTCGGGCGCCTTACTTCGATCACGGGGGTTTCAGGCTCCGGGAAGACCACGCTCATTTTGGAAAGCTTGGTGCCGGCGCTTGTTGCGAACTTCGCAGGGAAAGCGTTGCCCGCACACGTTCATCAGATCGACCCAGGAGATATCGAGCGTGTTCACCTGATCGATTCGACACCGATCGGTGCCAACATTCGCTCGACGGTTGCAACCTATTCAGGGGTGCTCGACATCTTGCGCCGTTCCTTTGCTGCATTGCCGGCGGCGAAGGAACGAGGGCTTAAGGCGGGTGCCTTCTCCTACAATACGGGCAGTTTGCGGTGTCCGACCTGCGATGGGACAGGCCAGATATCGCTTGACGTGCAGTTCTTGCCCGACGTTGATATTCCGTGCCCCGATTGTGGCGGTTCGCGTTATGGCAAAGAGGCCTACCAGATTCGGTTGCCGTTGCAGGTTTTGGCAGACGAGCAAGATGAAATTGATGCGGTGGCCGAAGCGGATGAGGCAGACAAGCTGGGCGAGGCTGCCGGGCAGGACGGAGCATACGAGCAAGATGAGCAAGTCGAGCCTGGCAGTTCGCTCGAGCCGGCGCACGATGACGAACTCTCTCTTCCCGAAATCTTATCGCTTACGGTCGATCAGCTCTTGGCGCTCTGCGGGAACTTGCCGAGTGTGGCAGTGAAATTGCGTACGCTTTCCGAGCTTGGCTTAGGCTATCTTACGCTTGGCGAGGCAACGCCCGCACTTTCGGGCGGTGAAGCGCAACGCCTGAAACTTGCTGGTGAGATGCATAAGAAGCAACAAGGGACACTGTTCGTTTTTGACGAACCCACCATCGGTTTGCACCCGCACGATGTTGAGGTGTTACTGCGCGTATTGCAGCGCCTGATCGACAAAGGAGCAACAGTGATCGTGATCGAGCACGATCTGGACATGATCGCGAACTCGGATTATGTAATCGACCTTGGTCCAGGCGGAGGAGAAGCCGGCGGTAAGATCGTTGCCACGGGCACGCCGGCAGACATTGCGGCGAACCCTGAAAGCATCACCGGCAAGTACCTTCTTCAGGAATGATGCTTGCCGGTAAGATCGTTTCGTAACGGTATGAGGCCACACTATGCGCGGGCTTCTTTTGCGTAAGATTTTCCTAAGGCTTGGCTCTTATGCTTCCCAGTTTGGTTTGTCCGGGTTGCCCGTATTGATGCCTTCTTCGTGTTCACGTTCGATCTTCGCAGCAGCCTTGCCCCAAGACTTGCCTGCCGTGCGTGCGCAAGCTGCAACGCCGCCACCAAGAGCGATCAGGCCGATAACGTTCGGCAGGACCATGAGCTGGTTGAACATGTCGGCAAGTTCCCACACCAGATCGTTCGAGAGCAACGAACCCATGAAGATGAATACGAGCGCAATAACGGTGAACACCGGAACTGCCTTCTTGCCAAAGAGATACTGAACGTTGATCTTCGCGAACAGGTTCCAGCTCAAGATCGTGGAGAATGCGAAGAAGAGCAAGCAGATAGCTACGAAGACGTTTCCGCCTGTCGTACCAAAAACGGTTCCGAAAGCAAGCTGTGCCATATTGGTCTTGTCGATGCCTTCGTAGGCACCTTGAGCAAGCGCACCGTTGCCCGTGTAGAGCACGCTGATCACAACGAGTGCGGTAATGGTGACCACGATGAAGGTGTCAACGAAAACGCCGATGAGTGCGACCGTACCCTGCTCATGCGGGTTCTTCACGTTCGCCTGTGCGTGAGCGTGCGGGGTCGAACCCATGCCCGCTTCGTTCGAGAAGAGACCGCGTTTCGCGCCTTGTGCGAGCGCTGCCAGGATGCCGAAGGTCACGCCGCCGATCTCTGCTTGCGGATTGAATGCGCAAGAGAAGATAAGTGCGAACGCTTCGCCGGTTGCAGGAAGATTCGCGAAGAGCACGATAAGACCACCGATCAGGTAAACGATCGCCATGATCGGAACGATCTTCTCCGTAACGACTGCCAAACGACCAACGCCGCCGATGAATACGTATGCGGCGATCGCAACAACCGCGATGCCCCACACCCATGCAGGGATGCCGAAAGCAGTTTCGCAGGTTGAAGCGATGGAGTTCGATTGCACCATGCAGCCCATGAAGCCGAGTGCGAGGATGATCGCAACTGAGAAGAAGCCAGCAAGGAAGGTGCCGAACTTGCCGCGGAATGCAGTCTTGATGTAGTAGACCGGACCGCCGTGAACGATACCTTCGCTATCGACGATACGCGTCTTCTGTGCGAGCACCGCCTCGGCGTAGTTCGTGGCCATGCCGAGGAACGCGATGAGCCACATCCAGAAGATCGCACCAGGGCCACCGATCAAGATTGCGCCGCACGCACCGACGATGTTGCCCGTGCCGACTTGCGCTGCAATAGCAGTGGTGAGTGCCTGGAAGGAGCTCATGCCGCTCTTCTCCTTTTTGGCGACGAGCGAAAAACCGCCGAACACGCGTTTCCAGCCTTCGCCAAAGCAGCGGATCTGCACGAAGCGCGTACGGATAGTGAAGTAGAGACCTGCACCGATGAGTAAGATGATCAGCACGTAATTCGAAAGATACGAATTGATGGTAACAACGATGTTCAGCAAAGCTTCTTCCATGGCTTGGGCTCTCCAGCGCCCTGAATCTGAGGTTGGTGTCGTTTTGAGGACCTGGTCGGCAAGGAGGCATGCGCGTGGGCTCGATTCGCCAACGGCTCTTGCTAACGCAGCCAGCAAAACGTAATTGTGTTGATTTAGAGGATTAAAGCAACAGTCGTAATTCTACTGAACTTCATTGTGTTGCAAGAGAGATTTAGGTGCTTTGCTGTAATAAAGTGCCCAGCGGAAAAGATCGTATATCCATGAGAGATGCAACAATGTTCATGAAGAGGGATGATCGTTGTTTTTGCTGTTCGTTTGCTGGATAAGTTGGTATCAATAACTTGCGAAAAGACGCTGCACTATCGGGGTGAAGGCAGTCATGAAGTCTTTTTCAGTCTTGTCAGAATCTTCGGTGAGCCAAAACCGCAATGCACCGAAAAGCCCGTTGATATAGAGCGCAGCAAGGAATGACTGGTTGTAAGTAGGCTTCTTGAGTCCTTCGCGCTCTGCAAGAAACAAGGCGAATTCATGGCCGATTTCATCTGCGGCAAGAGCGAGCGTTGAAGCAAAGCTTTCATCCAGATTATGAGAGCGGTAGACGTGTCGATGTTCTGCTGCGATCTGCAAGAACTTGCGAGTCATCGTGAGGGCATAGTCAACAACGCTGATAGTGCGCGCTTCGTCACCCAATAAGCTTTGTTGAATGCTGTCTCGCCGCATTCGGATGGCGTAGAGCAGCAGATCCTCTTTGCTTTGGAAGTGTCGATAGAAGGTAGGGCGCCGCACCATCGCGCGTTCGCATATTTCACTTACCGTGATCTTTTGAAAGGGCTTTTCATGAAGAAGCTCTATTGCTGCTTCTCGTAAGAGCTTGAGTGTACGTTCTTTTCTCAGATCCATGAGCTTCAACATCCTCGCTCTAGTGTTTCCTATGTGACAAAAGCAGGAATCTGTACCTGTTTTTGCTCGCAGTCTCATTTTATATTACGAACATAACATATTTAACATATGTAACAAAAGCGAGGTTGTAATGAATAATTTGATCGTTTTTGACCATCCTTATGGCATACAGGCTAGTGAAAACGAGCCGCACAATCGTTCCTTCTGCGCTGCTCTCTGTAAGGCAGTGCGGCATAGTTTGCAGGCAAACGGGGATACGGTTGATGTGATCGACCTTCATGCAGATGGCTTTAATCCAGTGATGTCAGCTGAAGAACTTGTGCAATGGCGTGCTGGGATTCCGATGAATGGTCAGGTAGCAGACTACCAGAGACGTTTCATGAAAGCAGATCGTGTCATCTTCATCTTTCCGATATGGTGGATGCTCATGCCTGCGATGACCAAAGGGTTCATAGACAAGGTTTATGCGAAGAATATCTTGTATCACCAAGAACCGAGCGTGCGTGGTCAACAGGATGGCTCGAAGAATACACAGGGCAACCACCAACAACAACAAGGGAAAAGCCTGAGTGGCATGAGGACCTTTGTGTCAGATTGCGAGATCGTAATGATGACAGTAATGGGAGTCCCCCCTTTTTTATATAAATTGGTATTCGGGCAGCCTGTGGTGAAGGCGATCCAAAAAGGACTTTGTTGGAAAACCGGAATCAAGAAATTTCGTTGGATCCCGTATTCAGGCGTAGATAAGATGACTCCCCAACAGAGGCAAAAGCTTTTAGACGAGGTTCATCTATGAAGAAGCATTCTTATCTGCATCTTGATGCGGTCATGATCGTTCTGATCGCGTTGCAGTTCTTTGATCTAGACATGCGCGTTATGGTGCATCGAGTTCTCGGGATTGCGTTGTGTATATTAGTAGCGATTCATCTCTGGCAACATCGTAAATGGTTCAAAGCGCTGCTGCGTGGAAAGTGGTCGCGTAAGCGGGCAGTTAGAGCTGTATCGGTTTTGGCAGCTGCTTTGATGATAATGGGCTTGGCTTCAGGGTTCTTCGTGCCGAGTGGTTCTTCAGCAAGGGGACTGTTTACGAACCCAACAGGGATGGAGCTCGCTCATCATGTGCTTGCCATTGCGGGCAGCATCGGGGTGGTGATCCATGTATTCGTTCAGTTCCGCAAACAATACAAACACCTAAGACAATAAGTTGCGAGAATTCTATCTTATAGATTAAAGATTAACTTGGTTTAAGTGGCGGGATGGCGTTAAGGGCTATCGTTTTTGCAGAAGAGCAGAATCGATTTGCGGGGCTTTTATTTTCGAAAAATGATCAATGAAATGAGAATTTAATGGATTAGATGAAGGGGTCGATGCATGATACTCGGTTTTGAGAGATTCGTGCAGACTATCTCGGGTTTCAATCAAAAGGGATAGATCGAGCACTTTAAGAACATCAAGAAGTTTGTCAGGATAGACGGCTGTTGAGGAACCTTTTTCGATGCGATTTATGAACCCACGTGAAACATGAGCAGCATCTGCAAGTTGTTGCTGGGTCAAGCCAAGAGCGGTTCTTTTTTTACGAATAACCTGCCCGATTTGACGAGCAGAAGTAATCTTTTTCACGAGATTCCTGTTCGTTCATGTTCTAGTACTAGTGCATAAGAAAATGTACCAGTAATGATACACAAATTAATGTTCTAGTACTAGTACATTTCAAAATGTTTCAATACTGGTACATTGTGCGATGTTTCAGTACTAGAACAAAATACCTCTGGACAGGTATTTATTTCGGCAGCGCTATTGAGGACTCTTCGATTGGATCTTCGTTACGGCTTTGGAATACGTTGCGGTTGAGCGTTTTCGTGAGGCTGGCCATGCACATCGTTACCACAGCATCGCCGGTCACGTTCACGGCGGTGCGGCCCATGTCCAAGATGCGATCCACGCCCATGATCATTGCGATGCCCGCGGCCGGCAAGCCTACCGATTCGAACACCATGGCGAGCATGATGGTTCCCACGCCAGGCACTCCTGCGGTGCCAATCGCTGCAGTAACTGCGGTTATGACCACCGTCATGAGCGCGCTCGTGGAGAGATCGATGCCGAATGCTTGTGCCACGAACACCACCGCAACGCCCTGCATGATGGCGGTGCCGCTCATATTGATGGTTGCGCCCAGCGGAATGGTGAAGGATGCCACCTTTTCATCAACGCCGCATTTGCGCTCGAGCGTTTCAAGGTTGAGCGGAATGGTCGCATTCGAAGAACTGGTCGAGAAAGCAAAGAGCATGACAGGCAGCATCTTGCGCAAGAATCGAAAGGGGTTGAGGCGCGTGAACAGGACGAAGATGATTGCGTAAACGATGAAGAGCTGGATGAAGAGCCCGCCATAGACCGTGAGAATGAACTTCAGCATGGGCATCATGCCCGTTATACCCAGGTTGGCAAAGGTGCGCGCAATCAGACAAAAGATACCGATAGGAGCAACCTTGAGCATGATGTCGATCATGGTCATCATCACGGTGTTGAATTGCTCAAAGAAACGATTCACTGTCTCGACCTTGCTTCCAAGGCGACCGAGCACGAAGCCAAGGATGAGTGCGAAGAAGAGGATCTGAAGCATCGCGCCGTTGTTCATCGCTTCGACGATGTTGGTGGGGATGATGTTGATGAGCGTTTCTGCCATGCTCACTTCGGTGCTGGCAGTTGTGGTGTCGGCCATGATGACCGAGGCCAGGTCAAGACCTACGCCCGGTGCGACTATCTGCGAAAGGCCGATCGCGATGAGCACGGCGAGTGCAGTGGTGATGATGTACATGAGCAACGTGCCGATGCCCACTTTGCCGAGCAGCTTCGGATCTGCCATTGCTGCAGCGCCGCATACGATCGAACAGAAGACCAGCGGGATCACGAGCATCTGCATCAGGCGAATGAACCATTGGCCGAGCACATAGAAGAGCCCTTCGGTCACGTATAGGTCGAAGGCCGAACCTTCGGGGGAGACAGCCGAGATGAGCAAGCCCACAACGATGCCCGCTACCAGCGAGATCAAAATCCAGGTAGTGAGCGAGGGGCGCTTCCTTGTTTGTTGGTTGCTCATAGCTTTTGTATCCTCATCTGCGCAGGCAGATACTACGTTCTTTCTTCCTTATTCAAGTATAGGTGTTGCGGTGTGTTTACGCACGTAGAGCTTAGGATAGTTGGCGGTGGGATCGAAGCGGCTTGCAGAGGGCCTAAGCAGTCAGTTTGGCAGGGGGGCGCGGACGTCTGAATTATGTCGGGATATTCGTTTTTCTACTTGAAAACTGATTGCGTGCGGCGGAAAATGACAGCAAAGAAAGATGCAATTGAGAAGGAGTTGATGAGCATGTTGAAGGTCAAATCTGAAAAGCTCCTTATCATCGCGGCCGCTGTCTGGCTGTTGGCGGGTATCAATATCTTGCGCCTTGGCGTTATCGCTATCACTGAGACCGAACTTGTTGCTGCTTTGCTTGCAGTTGGCATTGTTGTTACATTCCTCTTATTCCATATGATGTTCGCGAAATTGGTAGGAAAACAGTCGAATCGCATTCGTGCTTATGGCAACGAACCCACTTGCGCGTTCGCGTTCTTCGATGTGAAGGGCTACATCATGATGGCTATCATGATGGGCGGCGGCATTGCGCTGCGCGAATTTGGGATCATTCCTGCATGGATCGTGGCGTTCATGTATACGGGCATTGGGTCAGCGCTCGCGCTTGCGGGCATCGGGTTCTTCATCCATTACCTCAAGCGGGGCAAGTCGCTCACGTGTCCCATTACGAAGAAAACACGTCTTGCCTAGCGTGACTCGCGATCATTTTGGATCGCTTCTGCCGAGCTTCAAGATCTCAACCAATCAAATAACGTAGTCGTTGCCCGCTAGGTCGGGCACTGCAAGATCAGCGATGCTCGTGGCATCAAGATACTGATCCACCACGTTTTCGAGCCCAATCCAAAAACGAGCAGTGCGGCACATCGAGGCACGTTCGCATGGCTCGCTTTCTGCGCTGCAAGGAGCAGAAGCAACCTCTCCTTCAACTGCGCGGATCACGTCACCAGCAGTTATATCGTTTGCTGGTCGCGCGAGCTGATAGCCGCCGTTCTTTCCGCGCACGCTTGCCAGTATGCCTGCTACGACCAGGGGTTTGATGATGGCTTCAAGGTATTTATCAGATATGCCCTGGCGCTCTGCAACAGAACGGAGCGAAACGCGATCAACGCGAGAATTCTCTGCGATATCGACCACCGCGCGAAGCGCATAACGTCCTTTTGTTGAGACCAGCATAACGGGTGCTCCTTATTCCTTCTAATTTACTAGGAATATTGTAATACAGTCTTGTAGGGAAGTTGTGGGCAGGTGCTTGACAGCAAACAACAGCGGGTTATAATCCTATTAACCTATAGAAATAATAGGAATTAAAAAAGACAATCTGTTGAACACAAGATCGGGAGATTTAAAACGGAGGAGTGCTCGTTATGAAGATTTATGAGTCAGTCGATCAGCTCGTTGGGCATACGCCCCTTTTGGAACTCAAGCGCGTTGAGGCAGCACACGGAGTTTCAGCGCGAATCTTAGGAAAGCTCGAGTATTTCAATCCAGCGGGCTCGATCAAGGATCGTATTGCGAAAGCGATGATCGATGATGCTGAAGCAGCAGGCATCTTGAAGCCGGGAGCAACCATCATCGAGCCGACCTCGGGAAATACGGGAATCGGACTGGCTTCTATTGCGGCGGCTCGTGGTTACCAGCTCATCTTGACCATGCCAGAAACGATGAGCATCGAGCGACGTAACCTCATCAAGGCGTATGGTGCCAAGATCGTGTTGACCGATGGGGCGAAGGGCATGACCGGCGCTATCGAAAAAGCGAACGAACTCGCGGCCGAGATCGAAGGCAGCTTCATTCCCGGACAGTTCATCAATCCTGCAAATCCAGCGATTCATAAGGCAACGACAGGGCCCGAGATCTGGCAGGATACGGATGGCACCGTGGACATCTTGGTTGCTGGTGTTGGCACGGGCGGCACGCTTACAGGCATCGGTCAGTATTTAAAGGAGCAGAACCCCGAGGTGAAGCTCGTTGCAGTTGAGCCTGCTGATTCGCCAGTCCTTTCTGAAGGACGTGCTGGTTCGCACAAGATCCAAGGCATTGGTGCAGGATTCGTGCCAGAGGTGCTCGACACCACGCTTTACGACGAAGTGATCACGGTCGAAAGCGACGATGCGTTCGCGATCGGTCGCGAGATTGGGCGCGAAGAAGGCGTGTTGGTAGGAATCTCTTCGGGAGCTGCTGTATGGGCTGCTCTTGAGCTGGCAAAACGTCCTGAAAACGAAGGCAAGACCATCGTGGCTATCTTGCCTGATACCGGTGAGCGCTATCTCTCAACCCCGATGTTCGCAGAGGAATAAGCCCTGAAGCTCTGATTGAAGCTCTGATTCTAAAACCTCATATAAGCATCCTGAAGCAAAGAAGAGAGCTGGTTACCCCCTCTTCTTTGCTTTGTTTTTGCATCCGTCCTTTTTATGTGTGAATTGAGCATGGATGAAGTATCCGATATGCTTCTATAGAACGTAAGGAATGGAGAAGAAAATGGCATCATCAAAAGAGCGCGTTGCATACGTGATCGAGCAGCTGAACATTGCGACTGGTGGCAATGTTTCGTCTCGTGCGATGATGGGGGAATATGTCGTCTATTATCGTGATAAAGTGATCGGAGGCATCTACGATGATCGCCTTCTGGTGAAGGTGACCGATTCTTCTCGCAGATTGCTCGCGAACGCTTCTCTTGAGATTCCCTATGCGGGAGCGAAAGAGATGCTGAAGATCGAGGACGTTGAAGATGTTGCCGCGATCAAGGAACTGTTCGAAGCGATGTATCCTGAACTTCCTGCGCGCAAAACGAAGAAGAAACAAAGCTAAAACGCAGTATTAAAGGAACCACTATGAATGTCGTTGTCTATTGCGGATCGAATCCGGGAAACAATACAAACTATGCAAAAGCCGCCCTTGAACTGGGTGCTTGGATCGGAGATTCAGGCAATACGCTCGTGTATGGGGGAAGCTCGGTAGGCCTTATGGGGCTGATATCACGCGTGGTGCTCGAGCATGGTGGCGAAGTGTATGGCGTTGAGCCGCAGTTCTTCATCGACGCGGGTGTTGAGCAACAGGATCTGACCGAGCTTTATGTGGTCGAGAACATGAGTGAACGCAAAGCGAAGATGATCGAACTCGGCGATGTTTTCGTGGCGCTTCCGGGAGGCGTTGGTACGCTCGAAGAGATCTCGGAGATCATGTCGCGCATTCGTCTGCACCTGACTCCTGGTCCTTGTTTCTGCCTTGATATCGATGGATTTTATGAGCCGCTTCACCAGCTCATTGAGAACATGCATGAGCATGATTTCATTGAGCATTGGGATAAGGATGCGTTCCAATTCCCCAAAACCGTCGAAAGATTGATCGAAGGACTTTCGAAGTGGCATCCTGATGGGGTGTTCGATGGACGCCCGATCGTGCCAGAAAAGCAAGAGCTCTTGATGTTCGGCTAGCTTTTCTTGCGAGCTCTCTTTTTTACAAAGAGGCTGCTCAACAACTTGTCTTCGCAGAGCAGCGCACTTTTTCTGATCAGAACAGACTTGTTTCAAGTGAACGCAGCACGCCCACCAAGGCATCATCGTTGCGATAACGGAATACGAAGGACAGAAGAACGCGTGCGATGTCGAACAGTCCTTCATCGAGCGCAGTGATCGCAGCTTCTTCCAGAACAGTGCGCATGCTCTCAGTTGGTACAAGGGGAACCCCTGCTTCACCAAGTAACCTATCGATATCTTCGCTAAGGGGAAGTGGCAGCCCCGTGTCTTTCTGAAGCTCTTCGATCTCCGACACGCAAGCCGCACTCACAACGTTGGAAGTTTGGAGCGCTTTGATATAACTTGCGAGCGCTGTTTCAGGATCGCCCGATTTCCAGAGCGCATAGGCAAGATGGTAGTAGAGGGCGGCAATATCATCAGGCGAGGTCATAAGCGCAAGAGCGCTCTCAAGTGTGGCTCGCGCACTTGAGAAATCATCATTGAATACGAAGATTCGCCCAAGAGCACGATATCCTGCGCTCATGGTAGGAGCGATCGCGATCGCTTTCTTGGCGCAGTGTGTCGCTTCATCGATGTGGTCGCGTGAGCAGAGCAAATAAGCAAGTTCGAAGAGGCAGAACGCATAGCTATCGGGTGCGAGCTGTGTTTCTTTTCCCTTGTCTTGCAAGATCGTACAATCCGGTGGCGCAGGGAGCATGCCAGCTTTCACTTGGTTATAGACGAGTCGCGCAGCGTACGAATCGAACACACGATAGACGGTCGTTTCGTTATCTGCAAAATGCCCCGTTTCCTCGAGTCTTGCAACGGCGCTGGTCAGAACTTGGAGCGCCTCTTCAGGTTGGTCTGCTGCCGTCAGTGCTTCGGCAGCGCGATAGGCACTCATGCATTCGTCTTCGCCCAGGAAGCAATTGACCGTGGTGTTCTGCTCGTGAGGATCGACGGTTCCTTCTGCGAGCGCTCGCAGAAGGCGGGTGAATGCTTCAGCGATGCGCGGGTTCGAATCGTGCGCGAGCGTCTCTGCTTCGATCTGACGAACGCTGGCAACAGCGCTTGAAGTGTCTGCTGCAGCAGCTATCGCATCGGCAAGGCGCTCTGCTGTCGAGCGCAGTTCAGCGTTGAAGAAGATCTCCAGGTCGCGGTACGTTTTTGCACCAAAAGCTGCTGCAACTTCCGAGGGGAGTTCTGCATAGGGATCGGGCTGGGGTGTAGCTGAAAACGATGCAGCTTCGTTAATGTTCGCCTTTGCTGTCTGGTTGGGAAGGCTTTCGTAGAGGGCTGAGGGATCGCCTTTACGCTCTTCGAGGAATCCGTTTGAGCGCTCGTAGAGATCGCGATCGAACGAAGCAGAGAAGAGGTCAACATCTTCTGAACCATCGCGACCGATGGTTCGTGCAACCAGGTCAACACGTTTGATGCGGGCAGAAGACCGCATCGCAGTATCAACGAGAAGAAGTCCCACAGCTCGCGCATAGCGTTCTGCGAGAGCGGCTGCTTCACCTTCAGGCTTGTCGAACAGCGAAGCCATCATCGAAGCATCGGGAACACGCATCTCGAACTTGACCTGTCCAGCTGGCAAATCGAGCCTGAAGCGTGCCTCTACCCGAAGGGGGAGTGCCATATTTTCTATTCCTGCAGCGATGCGCGAACGCGCTTGCCATTCTCCGGCTGGCTTGCCAACAGACAATTCGCTTGTAAGTTCGAGTTCGATTGATTGACCTGCGGCTGTTTCAAGA
>ERZ1034952.114-NODE-114-length-71588-cov-6.690954_pt1 | contig 71588 bp, 74 predicted proteins | sample MGYA00520625_ERZ1034952 | MGnify/ENA primary metagenome ERZ1034952 (study PRJEB33766, sample SAMN09781773) | gut metagenome | biome: gut microbiome | host: Homo sapiens | place: Madagascar | study: EMG produced TPA metagenomics assembly of the PRJNA485056 data set...
GGCAAAATCGGCGGAAAAGCGCCGCAAAACCGAAAACTGACGGAATAATCACCGAAAAAACGCTGTTTTGCGCCCCATTTTAGTGAAAAAAATGCAAAAATCCCCTTGATAACGGGGAAAAATGATGATATAATATTTTCACTAAAAGGTTTCTGAAAGGAAGTTACACATGAACAAATCGACACTTATCGAATCTGTTGCTACCAATGCAAATATTAAAAAGAAGGATGCGGAAGCGGCTGTGAACGCGATGTTCAACGCTATTGCAAACGAACTCGCTACCGGCGGAAAGGTGCAGATCGCCGGCTTCGGTTCCTTCAAGGTCAAAGAAAGAGCCGAAAGGATCGGCAGAAACCCCAAGACAAAAGCCGCCATCACCATCCCGGCTTCCAAATCCCCTGCCTTTGTTCCCGGCAAGGATCTTAAAGAAGCAGTCAATAAATAAGCATTGTTTTATACCGGGTGGGGGCATATCATATCCCCACCCGCGGTTTTTTCGGTGGATCATGCGTCTGGATAAATATCTTAAAGTATCGCGAATAATCAAACGCCGCACTGTTGCCAAGGAGGCTTGCGGCGGCGAGCTGGTCTGTGTCAACGGCAGGGCGGCAAAGCCGTCGTATGAGGTGAAGCCCGGCGATATAATCGAAGTTCATTACGGCAGCAGGACAACGCGCTTCCGCGTGCTCGCCGTGAACGAAAACGCAAAAAAGGCAAACGCTTCCGAAATGTACGAAGTGCTGGAATAATTTCACCGCCCGTTCCGTATAATCAAATATACGGCAACGGAGGGTTATCATGGAAGGCAAGCATACCGTTTATCTCGATTCAAGAAGCACGGTGAAGGTTACGGCGGTCGACGAAGTCATAAATTTCGATGAATCGCTTGTCAGCCTTGCCGTCGGCGATATGTGCCTGAATATCAGCGGCACCGGGCTTTCGGTTCAATCGCTTTCGCTCGAAAACGGCGAAATAGCCGTCACGGGGGATATCGAAGCCGTCGTTTATTTCGATCAGGGCGCAAAAAAGAAGCGCGGGCGCTTCTTTTCCCGCTGAACCGGCGGCAAAATGCTGCTGGCGTTATGGTCCGCAGTTCTCGGCGTGGCGCTTTGCATTGTTTATGATGTTTTCCGCTTTTTTCGCATCGGCTTTCTGCGCGGCAATGTCGGGACATTTATCTGCGACATAGCATTCTGTATGTTTGCCACAGCCGGAATGCTTGTGCTGTTCTTCAATCTCACAAACGGAAGGATACGCGAATACGCCTTTCTGTTTGTGATATTCGGTTTTTTGCTTTGGCGGTTTACCGCAGGCAGGGTTTTAATGCTTGCCGCAACGGCTGCCGCCGGGGCGGCGCGTGCACTTGTTTCAAAAGCGGTGCTTTCGGTACGGGCAAGGATATATACCCGTATCTACTGCAAAAGGGCATTGCGGCGGCTGCGCCGCGTTGGGGTGCCTGCAAAACGGAAGGAAAGTTAAACATGGGTAAAAAAAGGCCCGCAAGGACAAATCTCATAATCAGGATCGCATTTTCGCTTATCTTTATCTTTCTTTTCGTATCGGTGATAAACCTGCAGAACGAAATGAAGTCTCTGCGGGACGAACGCGACGCGCGCGCCAAAAAGGTCACCGAGCTTCAGGATAATATCGATGAGCTCGAGCTCCGTATAAACACTCCCGTGGATGAAGAATTTATCAAACGGATCGCGCGCGACAGGCTCGGACTGCGTGATTCGGACGAAATAATCTTTTACACGGATATAGGGAACAAATAAGGGGGGGAATCAATTTGTCTTATCCGGTCGGCACCGAAGTTGCCGGAACAGTCAGCGGTGTTACGTCCTACGGGGCTTTCGTCACGCTGCCCGACGGTTCAACCGGAATGATACATATTTCCAAGCTTTCGCGCCGGTTCGTTACCGATATCCACGCGGTCATAAAAACCGGGGATACCGTCAAAGCGACGGTCATCTCCAATGAAAACAACAAAACAGCGCTTTCGCTTATAGCCGGCAAAGAGGAACCCGAACCGAAAAGGGATCTCGAATCGATGCTCGACAGGTTTCGCGCTTCGAGCGAGGAACGGCTCAAACGTTCGGTATATGGCGAAAAGCGAAAAGGCGACCGCAAACGCAGGTGAACGGACCGGAAAGGGGTAATATGCCCTCCGGTCCGCTTTTTTAAGCCGGTTTTAAGAATCGCAGTTTAGTATAAAGGCGGCGGGAGGGAAACCGATCGCCATTCCGGCGGAACCGTTCCGCCGAATAAAATAAAAGGAGTGCGCTATGAAAACAAGGATTATCACGAAAAAGTTCACGCTTACCGACGATGTTCGGGAATGGATCGGCAAAAAGCTTTCCAAGCTGGACAAGTTCTTTCCGGAAGGTACCGAGGCGACTGTCTTTCTCACGGGGAATCGCGTTCAGGAACGGATAGAAATAACCATCTGCTGCAACGGCTCGATATTCCGTGCAGAGGTGGCGGATAAGGATTACAAATGCGCGCTTGACACGGCAATGGCGAACATAGAACGCCAGATCCGTAAGAACCGCACGAGGCTCGAAAAGAAGATTCATATCAAAAAGGAGCTTTTTGCGGAAAGTGAGCTTGCCGAACCGGAGGAAGAGATCGTCGTCAGCAAGGTGAAGCATTTTGAAATGCACCCGATGACGGTTGAGGAAGCGATTTTGCAGATGAATCTTCTTCAACACACGTTCTATATGTTTATGAATTCCGAATCCGGGCAGTACAAGGTTGTCTACCGCAGGGCGGAGAACGATTACGGTCTTATAGAGCCGTGCGACTGATACCCGCGCCGGCGGCGGAAACCACCGGCATACAGCGAAAAAGCACCTGCCATTACCGGCAGGTGCTTTTTGATATCGCGTTCAGCGGTTGTCGTCCGTGGTGGTGTAATACTTGTAGGAGTCCGGGAAATCCGCGGGCTTCATTTCCTCCGGGAGCAGAAGCTTCAGCGCGACGTTCGTTTTGCCGATGGCCGAGCTGACGGAGCATATCATAAGCTTTTCGTCGTATTCGACGTTTATCCCGGTGATATAGTTTTCGATAAGCACCATCGGGATCAAATAATCCTCGTCGCCGTAAAGTATCGGTGCGGAAATCCTGATCGGGTTGTCGTTTATGACAATGAGCGAGGAGTTTTTCGTGCAGCGGATGCGGTTGTCCGTCCCGATGATAAAGAGCGTGACGTCGTCTCCGTCGGCGGCAAGCCCGAACGAGCCTATTTCCGTGAGGTAGGAAAAGGGGATATAAAGCCCGTATTCGTTGTTGGCGGCTTCCGCGGTGAGCTTGTGAAGGACTTTTTCGTCGTAAACCAGCCGCACGGAATAAATTTCGGTGTTCTTTGCCGTGCCTTTGAAGGAATAGTATATTGTCCCCGCGGCAAAAAGGATTATTATAAGGTAAAAGGCGATAAAAACGATAAATACCGCGAGCGCGTTGCCAAGCGCGGCACGCCTGCTTCCGGCAGGTTTTCTTTTTTTCTTTTGTGACCTTGCGGCGGGCGCTGCTTCGTTCAATGTATTCACATCCTTCTTTTCTTATTCTATCACACCGAAAAAAAAAAATAAAGGGGGTTGAATAACATTATCCCGTTTTTTACATAATCTGTTTGGGAAAGGGGAGTTGCGCGTTGGGCGATATCGGCGGGCGCTTTACGGAAGGCGCAAAAAGACTGGTGGCGGAAGCGACATCCTGTGCGCGGGAGCTGGGGCATTCATATATCGGGAGCGAACATTTCCTGCTCGGCTTGCTTCGTATCGGCGATTGCACTGCCGCAAACCTGCTTTACGAGCGCGGGTGCGAATATGCGGAAATGCGTTCGCGCGTTATCGGGCTTGTCGGAATGGGGGCGCGCAGCAGTGTCACCGCGGATGACATGACGCCCTCCGTGCGGCGGATATTGCTTCGGGCATCGCTTTCGGTGAAATCGGCGGGGGGCAACCGTGTCGGCAACGAGCATATACTGCTTTCGCTCCTGCGGGAGGAATGCACCGGCGCAAGGCTGATAAGCGAGCGCGGTGTGGATATAGCCGAGCTTGCGGAGCTGCTTTCGGGCATTTGCCGCGCTTATGCGGCTGCACTTCCGCGAAAAAGGCCGGCAACGCCGCTGCTGGATGCAAACTCGACCGATCTGACGGAAAAAGCGCGCCGCGGTGAGATAGACCCGGTGATAAATCGGGATGAGGAAAAAAACCGCATGGCTGCCGTTTTGCTGCGGCGGATGAAGAACAACCCCTGCCTGGTGGGGGAGGCGGGGGTCGGAAAGACCGCCGTTGCGGAGGCGCTCGCTTCGGATATCGTTTCCGGCGCCGCCCCGAAGGAGCTGCGGGATATGCGGCTGCTCAGCCTGGAGCTTTCCGGCGTTGTCGCGGGGACAAAATACCGCGGAGAGTTCGAGGAAAAGATAAAGGGGATCATAGAGGAAGCGAAGAGTGCCGGGAATATCATACTTTTTATAGACGAGATACACACGATCGTCGGCGCCGGCGGAGCGGAGGGGGCGATAGATGCCTCCAATATCCTTAAACCCGCGCTCGCAAGGGGCGAAATACGCCTGATCGGCGCTACCACCCCGCGCGAATTTGCAAAAAGCATCGGCAGGGATAAAGCACTGGAACGGCGTATGCAGCGGATCGATATTCAGGAGCCGACACCCGAAAGCTGTGTTCAGATGCTTTTCGGCCTGCGGGAAAAATACGAGCGCTTCCACGGGATATGTATTGCCGACGGCGCACTGAGAGCCGCCGTGGAGCTTTCGGAACGGTATATAGGCGACCGCTTCCTTCCGGATAAGGCGATAGACCTTATCGACGAAGCGGCTGCTTCCAAAAAGCTTTCCGGCGATCGCGGCGAGCTGAGCGCGGCGGATATCGCGGCTGCGGCGGAAAGGAGCTCCGGGATCCCTATCGGCAGCATCGAGCGCGGCAAGCGGCTTTCCGGGCTGGAAGCCGAGCTTAAAGAACGGATAGTCGGGCAGGATGCGGCGATAAATCGGCTTTGCCCGGCGGTAAAGAGTGCACACGCGGGGATACGCTCCTCCGGCCGCCCGGCGGGCTCGTTTTTGTTTATCGGCAGCAGCGGCGTGGGAAAAACCGAATGCGCACGCGCGCTTTCGGATGCGCTGTTCCGCAGCGAAAGCGCTTTTATACGGCTGGATATGTCGGAATATTCCGAACCGCACAGCGTTTCAAAGCTTATCGGTTCTCCGCCGGGGTATGTCGGTTACGGCGAAAGCTTCGGCACGCTGGCGCAGCGTGTCCGCCGCGAGCCCTATTCGCTCGTGCTGTTCGACGAGATCGAAAAGGCACACCCGGATGTGCGTGCGCTGCTTTTGCAGATACTCGATTCCGGCGTGCTTACCGATTCGGAGGGGATTTCCGTGCCGTTTACCGACACCGTTGTGGTGATGACGGCAAACCGCGGCAATGCCGGGGGCGGGATCGGGTTTTCCGCAAGCCCGGAGCGCGACCGCGCCCGTACCCTCGCCCGAGGGCTGCTCTCGGATGCTATTGCCGACCGGATAGACGAGGTTATAGAGTTTTGCGACCTTTCGCCCCGCGATATCCGCGAAATAACCGTCCGTTCGCTCGAAAAGCTGTGCGCGGGGGTAAAAGCCGGCGGCGCCCGCATAACGCTGGATAAAAAGAGCGTTCCGGTACCCGGCAGGAGCGTTTCTTCCGCAAGAGCGGCGGTGCGCGAGGCGTGCCGCAGCGCGGAAAACGCGATCGCGGAAATGCTGCTTTCCGGCGGTGTGCACTGCGGCGACACGGCGGTATTATCCTTCGAAAACGGCGAATACCGGCTGAAAATAACCGAAAAAGCTATTGACAACGGCGTTGCCGTATAGTATAATGCGGTGTGTAAAGTAAATCGCTTTACACACCGCGATTTCTTTTTTTCGGAGGAGGCGTTTCCCGTGGAGGGCGACAGAGCTTATATCTGCCGGCTTATCGATATATACGGCGGCGCGCTTTCCGAAAGGCGGCGCGATATGGTCGATCTTTATTACAACGAAGATCTTTCGCTTGCGGAGATCGGCGAAAATTGCGGGCTGACACGCCAGGGTGTCAGCGATTCCATCCGCCGCACCGTTGCCGAGCTTTATGCGCTCGAAGCCTCGCTCGGCATTTATGCAAAGTCGGAACGTGTCATGGCGCTCGCCGCCGAAATACTCGCCTGCGGCGATATCGCAAAGGCGCACCGGCTTGCCGAACAGATCACAGGAGAGCTTTAATGTTGTTTCAGAGTCTTGCCGAAAAGATGTCGCGCGTGTTTTCCAAGCTCGGCGGGAAGGGAAAGCTTACCGAAGCCGATGTCAAGGCGGGTATGCGCGAAATAAAGCTTGCGCTGCTCGAAGCGGATGTCAACTTCAAGGTCGTAAAGGAATTCATATCCCGTGTGAGCGAACGTGCGGTCGGCGGCGAAGTGCTCGAAAGCCTGCGCCCCGAACAGCAGATCGTAAAGATAGTCAACGAGGAGCTTATCGCCATTATGGGCGGTACCTGCCGCAAGCTGGAATCCGCACCGAAGCCGCCTACCGTTATTCTGATGTGCGGGCTTCAGGGCTCCGGCAAAACGACACACTGCGGCAAGCTCGCGCTCATGTATAAAAAGCAGGGCAAAAACCCGCTGCTTGTCGCCTGCGATATTCACCGCCCCGCGGCTATAACACAGCTTCAGGTCGTGGGCGAAAAGGTCGGTGCGACCGTCTTTGAACGCGGCACGAACGATCCGGAGGATACCACCCGCGAAGCGATACGCCACGCCGTCAAATACGGTTTCGACCCTGTCATTATCGACACCGCGGGCAGGCTTCATGTGGATGAAGCACTCATGGCGGAGCTCAAACGGGTCAAAAACGCCGCCGAACCTACCGAAACGCTGCTTGTTGTCGATGCGATGACAGGCCAGGATGCGGTCAACGTCGCGCAGAGCTTCAACGATCTGCTCGATATCACCGGCGTTATACTCACCAAAATGGACGGCGATACCCGCGGCGGCGCCGCGCTTTCCGTCCGATATATCACCGGCAAGCCGATAAAGCTTATCGGCACGGGCGAAAAGCCGGAATGCCTCGAACCGTTCTACCCCGACCGTATGGCATCCCGTATACTCGGCATGGGCGATGTGCTCACGCTGATCGAAAAGGCGGAACAGAGTATCGACGAAAAAAAGGCGGCGGAGCTTGAAAAGCGTCTGCGCGAACAGAGCTTCACGCTTGCCGACTTTTTGGATCAGCTCAATACCGTTAAAAACATGGGCTCCATGGATCAGCTTATCGGCATGATGCCGGGGGTAAAGCCGGGCGCGTTGAAGGATGCAAAGGTCGATGAAAAGGCTTTTTCCCGCACCGAAGCGATCATACTTTCCATGACACCGTATGAACGCGATCACCCCGACGTGCTCAATTCCTCCCGCAAGAGGCGCATTGCCGCCGGCAGCGGGACAAGCGTCGAGGAAGTCAACCGTCTGCTCAAGCAGTACGAACAGACAAAGCAGCTCATGAAGCAGTTCATGGGTAAAAAAGGCAAAAGAGGAAAGCTTAGATTTCCCTTTTAATAAAAAACAATTATATTTTCCGGAGGAAAACAAAAATGGCAGTTAAGATCAGGCTCAGAAGAATGGGTGCAAAGAAGGCTCCCTCGTACAGGATCGTTGTGGCGGATTCCCGTTACCCGCGCGACGGCAGATTTATCGAAGAAATCGGCTTCTACAACCCCATGGCCAACCCCGCAGAAGTCAAGGTCGATGCGGAAAAGGCAAAGAAATGGATCGTCAACGGCGCACAGCCTACCGAAACCGTCAGAGATCTTCTTAAAAAGAGCGGAGTAATTGACTGATGAAACAAACACTTCTCGACATTACAAGAGCTATCGTCGAGGATCCCGATTCGGTCAGCGTAACCGAAAAGGTCAGCGGCGATACCGTCGTTTTGGAGCTTTCGGTCGCCAAGCACGACATGGGCAGGGTAATAGGCAAGGAGGGGCGGATCGCCAAAAGCATCCGTACCGTCATGCGTGCCGCCGCTTCAAAGGAAAACAAGCGCGTTATCGTTGATATTATCTGATGAAGCGCTTTCTTGAAGCGGGAAGGCTCAATTCCCCGCGCGGGTTGAAGGGCGAGCTGCGCTTCGATTGCTGGTGCGACAGCGTTGAATTCCTTTCCGGGGTCGAAAGGCTTTATCTGGACCCCGGGGGCAGGCGATATCTTACAGTGAAGGAGCTTCGCCCCTCGCTTTCCACCATTGTTTTCGAGGGTTATGAGGATCGTTCAAGTGCCTCCGTGCTCACGGGGCGAACGGTTTATTTCGACCGTAACGATATCGCGCTGCCGGAAGGGACGTTTTATAACGACGATCTGATCGGGCTTCCCGTGCGTGATATCGGGACGGGCGCGGTTATCGGCAAGGTCACCCGCGTGGAGGAGGGCGCCGCCTCCTTCCTGTACTATGTCAGCGGCGAAAAGAATTATATCATTCCCGCCGTCGATGAATTTATCGTCGGCACGGACCCGGAAAAAGAGATAACCGTCCGTCTTATAGACGGGCTTGAAGCGTAGGTGCGATTTATGAATTTCGAAGTGCTTACGCTTTTTCCCGATTCTCTGAAACCGATATTTTCTTCCAGTATCATCGGCAGAGCCTGCGAAAAGGGCTTGATATCCGTCAATTGTACGGATATACGCGATTATACTCTGGATAAGCACCGCAAGGTGGACGATACGCCCTACGGCGGCGGTTACGGCATGGTAATGATGTGCCAGCCCGCGGTGGATTGCATACGCGCGGCAAAGGCGCGGTGCGGCGGCAGGGTGAGGACGGTCTATATGTCCCCGCAGGGCGCGCTGTTCGATCAGGCAAAGGCGCGCGAACTGCTTGAATACGACAGCCTCATATTGCTGTGCGGCCATTACGAAGGGATCGACGAGCGAATTATCGAGCTCGAGATAGACGAGGAGCTTTCGGTCGGCAATTATGTGCTGACAGGGGGCGAGCTTCCCGCGGCAATAGTCGTGGATTGCGTATCGAGAATGGTGCCGGGCGTTTTGCCCGCGCCGGAATGCTACACGGAGGAAAGCCTTCAAAACGGGCTGCTCGAACACGCACAGTATACTCGCCCGCGCGTTTTCGAAGGGCTTGCCGTGCCGGAAGTCCTTATCAACGGCAATCACGCGCTTCAACAGAAGTGGAAGTTGGAACAATCCCTGATCCGTACCGCCGAAAAACGGCCCGACCTTATGGAGCGGTCTGATGATAAAAAAGAGAAAGAGATTCAGAAAAGCAAATAAGAGGAATTCCTTTCGCCGTACCGCGCGCGAAAGCATTATCCTTTCGGCGACGGCGCACGCGAGCGCAAGGACAACCGAGTTTTTCGAACGCGGCAGGGCAAGCGTACTGCTTTCCTCCGCCGCGGCGACGGATAAGCTCTTTACCGACAAGGTGACATCAAAGGTATCCGAACGCTTTTCGCTGCGCAGGAATGTTACAATGCCGCTTCGCAACGCGGTGGCAAGGGCGTTTTCGGGCAACCGGTTTTTTTCGGCGCTTGCCTTTCTGCGGGAACGCTTTTTGTGCGCCTCCGTGCGCTCGCTGGGGATATTCTTTATAACCTTCGGGATCTATGCGGCGGCGCTGTTCATGCTGAAACGCTATGTCGTGCTCCCGCTGCCGCAATCCGGCACGGGCGAACTTGCCGTTTCCGCGATATGCCTTGTTTCCGGGCTGCTGTGTGCGATGTTCGGGGAACGCAGCCTGCTTTCCGCTTTGGCGGGCGGGCGGATCATCGGCCCGCTGCTGTACGGCTGTCTGGGTGTCAACGATTCTTCGCTCGAACGCCGCAGCAAACCCGAAACCGATATCGGCGGGGCGTTTCTGCTCGGCTCGGTATGCGGCGTGGGGACTCTGTTCTTCGGAACGGGGCGCGTGCTGGCGGTGATTTTGCTCGCCGTAGTCGCCGTCGTGACATTAAATATCCCCGAATTCGGTATGCTTGCCGGGGTCGCCGGTTCGCTTGTGCTGCCTGCCGGGTATACTGCGGCGGTCATGTTCGTTTCGGTCGTATCCTATCTTTTCAAATGCCTGCGGTTGAAGCGCAATCTGCACTTCGGGCTTGCGGATATCGCCGCGCTGGCGGCTTTTGCGGCGGCTGCTGTCGGCTGCGCCGTGAGCGGAGGGATATCCCGCACGGAGGCGTATGCGCTTTGCATGGCGGGTGTATATTTTCTTGCGAAAAATCTTATCTGCACCGAAACGCTGCTGATGCAGTCCTTCGGGGCGATCCGGCTTTCGGTCTCGCTCGGGTGCGCCGCTTACCTGCTCGGCGAATTTTCGGACCTTATCCCGCTTGAAGGGCTTCGTGCGGCGGCTGCGGCGCTTTCGTCCGCACGTCCGGAAGCGGAGGTGCTTGCCTTTGCTGTCCCTGCCGCAATACCGTTTGCTTTGTGCCGGTTCGGGCGTGAAAATCGCCGCGGGCGGCTTGCGTTCCTGCTGCTTGCCGTTGTGTCTGCCCTTGTTACCGGCTTTTCCGCATTTTATTTCATGCTTGCCGTTTCGGTATTTGTGTATATCGCTGCGGCGTATAAAGCACCCGTGGGCGCTCTTGCGGGCGCGGCGGTGGTGCTGCCGGTTGTCGGCTTTGTAGTGTGCCGCAATTTTGCTTCGCCGTTTTATCTCCGCCCGGCGGGGGTATCCTTCTGGGTATCGCTTGCGGAATGCGGCGGCGCGGTGCTTGCCGTGCTGTTTGCAGCGGTACTTCTGCTCATGTTTCAGCGGATATTCGGCTGTATGGCAATGAACAGCTCCGCATATGTGATTTCGGTTTGCGGTGCATCCGCGGCATCGGCTGCCGTGCTTGCGCTCGGCTGCTTTGCGCTGCACCCGCTGTGCGATATACGTTCGCTTGCGGCGTCAATGTTTATTTTCGGTATGCAGGGCGCGGTTTACGGTATATATTCAAAACCGCAATATACAAAAGGGGAGATCCATTAAATGCAAAAGCGCAAGACACGCTTCAATATTCTTGATCTTGCCATCGTCGCGGCGGTGATCTGCGCGGTGGCTGCGGTGATCTTCCGCAACGATATCGCGGAAGCCTTCGGCACGCCGGAAACGATCGGCGTGGAGCTTACTGCCGAATCGGGGTATATTACCGCCTCCGAAGCGGCTGCGTTCCGCGCAAGAGTCGCATCGGCGCAGCTTCCCGACGGCAGCGAGCTGCGTATCGAGGAAGCGCTTATCTCCCACCCGAACGAGGAAGGTCTTGTCAGCCTGTCCATACGCTGTTCGTTTTTCGGGTATAAGCGCATCGGAAGGTATTACGATCTGAACGGTGAACGTGTTTCGCTTTCCTCCGTTGTTTCCGGTGGCGGGATCGAATTCACCGTGCGCGATATCTATCCCCGTGAAAAATATCCGGATTCCGGCACATAAATAGCTATTTCAAACAAAAAAGCGCGCGGATACGCCGGGCTTTTCGTGGTTCTTATCAATAAAAATCTATTGATTCAAAGCGGTTTATTTGATATAATAAGCAATGTACGGGGGTATAGCCATATGACAACAAAGAACATTGAAATACAAAACACTGTCGGTCTTCACGCAAGGCCCGCAACATATTTCATTCAGAAAGCAAATTCCTACCGCAGCTCGATCTGGGTCGAAAACAGCGATCGCAGAGCAAACGCAAAAAGCCTTTTGGGCGTTCTTTCGCTCGGTATATCCAAGGGCGATATCATAACCGTTCTTGCCGACGGTCCGGATGAGGAAGCCGCCGTGGACGGTCTTGTCAACCTTGTCATGGGTGGCTTTAACGAATAATCATACCGGATAATCTTTTTTCGCCTTGAATTAACCGTTCAGGGCATTTTTTGTAGGTGCTTGTTATGACGCGCGAGGAGCTTTACGAAAAAGCACGCCTGCTTCCGCTTACGCCGGGCGTGTATATAATGCACTCAAAAAGCGGCAAGGTGATCTATGTCGGCAAATCAAAGGCGCTGCGCAACCGCGTGTCGAGCTATTTTGCGCCCTATGCCGACCACCACGGGAAAACCCGGCGAATGGTCGATTCAGTCGATGATTTCGAGGTATACTTCACCGCGACGGAGCTGGAAGCGCTTTTGCAGGAAAACCAGTTTATCAAGCAGTTCCAGCCGCGGTATAATATAAAATTAAAGGATGGCGGCGGTTATCCTTATATCCGGATGTCCGGCGCGGCGTACCCGGAATTCACGATAGTTTACCGCCGGACTGAAACAGGCAAGTATTTCGGACCGTATTCCTCCCACCGTGTGGCAAAGGATATTCTGGAAACGGTAAAAAAGGCTTTTCAGCTTCCCTCCTGCGGGAAGAGCTTCCCGAAGGATATCGGCAAGGGCAGGCCCTGCCTGAACTACCATATTGGGCGCTGCTGTGCGCCCTGTGTGAAGGGGCGCGTCTCGGCGGAGGAATATTCGGATATATGCAGCCGCGCCGCACAGCTTCTGAAGGGCGATGGCAGAAACCTTGTCGCCGCGCTCGAGCAGAACATGAATATCGCCTCCGAAGGGCTTAATTTCGAGCTTGCCGCCAAGCTGCGCGATTGCATCCGCGCGGTAAAAAAAATATCCGAAAAGCAGCAGATCGTGTGCAGCCCGAATATCGAAACCGATTTTATCGGCGTTTATTCGGATGAGCTCGGCGGTGCGCTTTCACTCCTTTTCGTGCGCGGCGGCGCGATAGTGGACAGGGAAAATTTCTTCTTCGGTGCGGATGAGATTATTTCCGGCGCGGCGCTCGTTTCATTTTTGCAAAGGTATTATACGCTGCGCGGCTATGTTCCGCACAGGATATATATATCCGCTTCGCTGGACACGGCGGAGCTTGGGCTGCTTTCGGATGCGCTTTCCGAAACGGCGGGGTACAAGGTCGCGGCAATAATACCCGAACGCGGCGATATGCACGCGCTTGCCGTGCGCGCAGCGGACAATGCGAAAAACCTTCTTTTGCACAAGCGCGCAAGCGACGACAAGCGAATGGACTTTCTTGTTTCTATTGCGAAGCTTCTGGGGCTGGAGGTCGTTCCGGAGCGCATAGAATCCTATGATATCTCGCATTCCGGCGGCGAATATACGAGCTGCGGCATGATCGTGCTCGAGCACGGCGTTTTTGCCCGCAAAAAATACAGGAGCTTCAATATCCGCACGCTTTCGGACGGCGATGATCTTGCCGCCATGGAGGAAGCGCTCACCCGCAGGTTTGCGCATTCGACCGACGAGCCCGGATGGGAATACCCCGATCTTATACTTATCGACGGCGCCGAAAATCAGGTGCACACGGCACAGCGGGTATTGAATGCCCGCGGTATATCCATACCGGTTTTCGGCATGATAAAGGACGAACACCACAAAACAAGAACGCTCACCGACGGCACGGGCGAAATATCGCTTACCACACGCCAGGATGCGTTTGTGTTCATGTATAAAATACAGGAGGAGGTACACCGTTATTCGCTTTCGGTGATGGATGCCAAACGGAGAAACGCCGTCCGCAAAAGCAGCCTGACACAGATAAAGGGTGTCGGCGAAAAGCGCGCTAATGATCTTATGCTCCGCTTCGGGACATTAAAAGCCCTGCGCGAGGCACCGAAGGAGGAGCTTATGAAGGTGAAGGGCATAACCGAGCCGATAGCGGACGCGATAACGGAGTATTTCGGAAAGGAACAAAATGAGGATAATAACAGGTAAAGCGCGCGGGACGACATTAAAAACGCTCCCGGGCACCGATACAAGGCCCACGACCGAGATATGCAAGGAGGGCGTTTTTTCCGCGATACAGTTTGAGATGCATGGGAGAAACGTGCTCGATCTTTTCGGCGGCAGCGGGCAAATGGCGCTGGAAGCGCTTTCACGCGGGGCGGAAAGAGCGACCGTTGTTGATAATTCGCGCGCGGCGTGCGAAATTATACGCGCAAACGCCGTCAAGACAAAGCTTATGGAGCAGTGCCGTGTCGTCTGCTCGGATTGGAAGGATTTTGTAAAGACCGCCTCCGGCAAGGAAAAGTTCGATCTTGTATTTCTCGATCCGCCGTATAACGACGGCGTTCTGGAGGGCGTTCTGAAAAAGCTGAAGGCGCTCGACCTGCTTGCGCCCGGTGCGATAATCGTCGCCGAATCGGCGCAGACAGGCGTTCCCGTGCCGGATGATTCGTGGTCCGCCAGGGTATACCGTTACGGCAAGACCTTCGTGATGATAATGCGCCTGCCGGAGCAGGCAGCCGCCGGGGAGGAATCGGTATGACTACGGCGATCGTTTCCGGTTCGTTCGACCCGATAACATACGGGCATATGGACATAATCGCCCGCGCCGAAAGGCTTTTCGGAAGGGTGGTCGTCGCCGTTGCCGCAAATTCCGGCAAAAAGGAAATGTTCACGCCGGAGCTGCGCGCACGGGCTGCCGAAGCGGCTGTTGCCGGCATGGAAAACGTTACCGTGCGGGTGTGCAAAGGGCTGCTTGCCGATCTTTGTGCCGAATACGAAAATCCGGTCATAGTGCGCGGCGCGCGCAGCGGGACAGATTTCGATTACGAATGGAGCATCGCCCGGGCGAATGCCGCTCTCGGGAAGGTCGATACCGTCGTTTTGCCGGCAAAGCCGGAGCTTGCTTACATGAGCTCTACCTACGCGCGCGAGCTGTTTCTTTACGGCAGGGATGTATGCGCAGCCGTGCCTGCCGCTGCCGCGCAAGTGCTTTATGAAAAGGGGCAGAAATGAAGAATATAAAGATCAGGGATACAGGCATACGGTTTTATAAGGAGCCGCTTGCCGCGCCGTTCGGTTTCAAGGGAAGCTATCTGACCGATCTGTGGCAGACGTCGGCGTTTGTCTCCACCGAAAACGGTTTTTGCGCCGCGGCTCCTTGCACGATAAGCACGCTATGGTCGGACGAGAGGGTGTTTTCCGCATTCGGCCCCGACAATTCCGCCGAAATAATGAAGCGGATAACCGAATATGCGCTCGGGCTTATAAAAGGCGAAAGCTTTTCCCGCCCGGATCTTTTCCTGCACGAATATTTCCCGCAGGTAAAGTCGCAGGCGGATCGGATATGCGGCTTTGCCCCCGCGGATACTTTCGTGCTCAATGCACTTGTGGGCGTTGATTATGCGCTGTGGTCGGTTTATGCGCAGGAAAACGGAATAAAGGATTTCGACGGCATTATACCCGAATATGCAAAAAAAGCGCTTTCGCACCGCAGCGAAAGGCTTGCACGGATACCGCTTGTAAGCTACGCCGTGAGCGGCGATTCCGTCCGTTCGCTGCTCGATTCCGGCACGGCGTTGATGAAGATAAAGATCGGGCATTCCGCAGGGAAGGGGATGCCCCGTGCGGAGGATATGAAAACCATGCTGGAATGGGACAAAGCACGGCTTTCGGAGATACATTCCATAGCAAAGCGGTATACCACGCCGCTGACAAAGGATGGCGGTGTTCGCTATTACCTCGATGCCAACGGCAGATACGACAGCCCCGAACGTCTTGAAGCGCTTATCGACCATGCCGATAAGATCGGCGCGCTGGGCAGGATAGAGCTTATCGAGGAGCCGTTCGCTGCGGAAAACAGGTTCGACGTTTCGGCGCTCCCGGTTGTTATAAATGCGGATGAATCGGCGCATTCGCTTGCCGATGTAAAGGAGCGCATAGCGCTCGGGTACCGCGCGGCCGCACTCAAACCGATTGCAAAAACAATGTCCGTTTCCTTTGAAATGGCTGCCGCCGTGGATGAGGCGGGCGGCGAAGCACTTTGCGCGGATCTGACCGTTGTCCCCCTGCTTGCCGAATGGAACAAGCAGTTTGCCGCGCGGATAGCGCCGCTTCACGGTATGAATTGCGGCGTTATCGAGATAAACGGGGATCAGAACTACAAAAACTGGGCGGAAATGGGCGCGCTGCTCCCGGAGGGGCTTGCCTTCGACCCGACCCCCGGCGGATGTATCGAAACACCGGACAGCTTCTATTCCGATTCCGGCGTTCTGTTTTGCAAAAACGGTTATACCGAAATGTTCATATAAAAAAATACAGGCAAAGAAAGGCTGTTGTTATGAAGATCGCTCTTATTATGGATCCGGGAACACGCAAAATGGTGTTCAATGAAAAGTGCCTGAAAAGGCTTGCAAATTCGGGCGAGGTCGTTGTAAACGACGGCGGCACCGATTTCGATTCCGTCGCTCCGCTCGTAAAGGATGCGGAGGTAATCGTCACATCGTGGGGGAACCGGCCGATCGACGAAAAATATCTTGCGCTCTGCCCGAACCTGAAAATACTTATCCACGCTGCCGGCAGCGTGAAGCCGGTCGTTTCGGATGCGCTTTGGGAGAAAAACGTGCGCGTGACGGCAAGCGCCAATGTGCTTTCGGAGGGTGTTTCCGAAACGGCGCTCGGGTTTACGATATCCGCCTCCAAAAACTTCTACAACCTCAACGCAAATCTCCATAACGGACTTTGGGCAGAGGGCAAGGAGAACATCCGCGAGCTTTACGATCTGACCATCGGCGTTGTCGGCGCAGGCTGGGCGGGAAGGCATTATATCCAGCTCATGCACGCCTTTGATGTTGATATCGTCGTTTACGATCCGTTTATGACAGAGGAAAAGGCAAACGCTTTGGGCGTGCGCAGCGTGAGCTTTGAGGAGCTGCTCGAAATAAGCGATATCATCTCTATCCATGCGCCGCAGATCCCCGAAACCTACCATATGTTCAATTCCGAAACGCTCCCGCTGATGAAGAAGGATGCGGTGCTTATCAATACCGCGCGCGGAACGATCATCGATGAGGCAGCCCTTTACGAGCATATGAAGGCGGGCAACCTCAAATACGCCTGCCTGGACGTTTACGATCCCGAACCGCCGGCAGCGGATAACCCGCTCCGCACGCTTACGAACTGTATAATGACCCCGCACCTTGCAGGGCTTGCCAATAACGGTCTGAAAAAGATCGGGCAGCACGTCTGCGAGGAGCTTGAAGCATTCCTTGCCGGAAAGCCGATGGTCACGGAGGTCACTCGCGAAATGCTTGCGAGAACGGCGTGATTTCGTAAAAATTTACATATTGACAACACTGAAAATATATGATATAATTAAGTAACAAATACAGAAATAGGGGAAATCGACATGAAGAAAATATTTGTTTTTGTATTTTCAATTCTGCTTTGTTTCTCATTTATACTCGGCGCCAGTGCCGAATACACCATCGGTTCGGACGGCAATGCAAAAGCGGATACGGCGGTGGGATATACCTTCCGTATCGACAAGGTCAATAAAAGCATAGCCGGCGAGGATTCATCGGTTATAACCACAAGCGAAGCGCTCGGCACGGTGACATCGCAATGGGCTGTGTATTTCATTGCGCAGAAGGTGCAGGGCAATGTTTACGCCGTTGTGGGAGATGCCGTTTCGCTCGCCGGTAATCCGCACAATGCAAAGCTTTCCGAAGGTCAGGTGGCGTTCTTCTTCCACTCCTCGACGAGCAACCCCGACAAGGCTGCCGATTATCCGAACTGGGAGGACAGAGTGAACGCAGCGGCTGTAAAGGACGGCAATTACCTTGTGCTTGAGGGTGTCGACCTTCATACGGGCGTTGTCAGCGGCGGCAAGCTTACCGTTTATGCCGACAAGGATTCCGCAATCCAAGCAGCCGGCAATGCAGAGGAGTCCTCTGCCGCGGATACATCCTCCGCTGCGAGTGAAGGCTCTGCGGATACTTCCTCGGTGTCCGAAGCGGGGAAGAACAACTCCGTTGTTCGGATCGACGATATTTCCGGCATAAAGACAACCGAAGCGCCGATCGGCGACAGCTTCCCCTGGGTGTGGGTGATTTCTTCCGGCGTGGCGGTGGTTATTATCATTGTGGTTGTCATTATTATCAGAAAAAAGAAATAACCGGCATACAAACGAAAAGGCGGCAGCGGTTTCAACCTCTGCCGTCTTGTTTATTTACGTACCTTTATTGTGACTTCATATTCATCGCCCTTTTCGGTTTTGCGCCAGTCGGCGGAAAATCCGGAATCCGAAAGCAATCTGACCGCTTTGTCGATCGTGTTGAAGAAGAACCGCATATCGCGTATGACGACCTTGCGTATCGGCTTTGCAGCGGCGGGCTTTTGCTGCATTGCGGGCAGGGGGAATTTCTTTTTTTGCCGTTCCTCCGCAATACGTTCGGTTTCGGTGGCGGAAAGCCCTTCATCAATCACGCGGATAAGAAGATCCATACGTTCGCGCTCGGTCTCCAGGCGCAGAAGCGCCCGCGCGTGCCGCTCCGACAGGCGATTCTCGGTAATAAGCGTACGTTCGCGCTCCGAAAGCTTCAAAAGCCGCAGCTTGTTGGAAAGTGTCGGCTGCGAAACGGAAAGCATCCGCGCAAGCTCACTTTGCGTCATGCTGGTCATCAGCAGTAGATTCTGCATCGCGACCGCTTCCTCGAAAAAGGAAAGGTCGCTCCTTTGCAGGTTTTCCGTCAGTGCCATCATTGCCGATTCGGTACGGTCGGCATCGAGCAGTGTGCACGGTATTTTTTTTATGCCCGCCAGCGCGGCTGCCCGCCAGCGGCGTTCGCCGGCGATTATTTCATATGGCGCCTGCGGCGCGGCGCGGGGGAAGGGAAGCGGCGGCGCGCGCTTCACCACTATCGGCTGCAATATCCCGTAGCACCGCAGACTTTCGGCAAGCGAACGCAGCTCGGATTCGTCGAAAGCCTTTCGCGGCTGCAATGGGTTCGGTGCGATATCGGTTATCGGCAGAAGAAGGGTTTTGTCCTTTTTGCGCGTAAGTATTCCCGAAATATCCATGCTGCTCCTCCAAAATACAAAAAAATACGGATCACGGCAACATAGTACCACGATCCGTATGTCTTTTTTTGTTGTATCCGGCGTTCAGAACAGCTTTTTCTTGCCGAAATAGGTTATTCCGTCCTTTTCGGTGATAATGCCCACCGAATAAAACCCGTTTTCGTTATATATCCGGTATTCGGTGCCGGGTTCGCCGTCGATCCCGCGCAGCTTTTTGGTTTTTATCTTTTCGCCGTTGCGATAAAGGTGCTCGTAAAAGGGTTCCAGCCTCCCTGCGGGGAGCTGCATGAACAGATCCTCCACCGGGATCATCTTCTGTTCGATCTCCGGCACTGTCATGCCGTTGAGATCGTCGAAAAACACCGAATCCTCGCTGCGGAACCGCCCCACGCGTGTGCGTACAAGCGAGCTCATACAGCCGCCGCAGCCGAGCGCGCGACCGATATCCTCGCAAAGCGTGCGGATGTATGTCCCGCGGGAGCAGTGAACGTCAAGGTAATAGCCCCCGTCCCGTTCGAACGCGTGTATCGAATGGATCGTCACCGCCCTCGAATTCCGTTCAACGGTTATGCCCTCCCGCGCGTAATCCAAAAGCTTCACTCCGCCGACCTTCAATGCCGAATACATCGGCGGGGTCTGCATTATTTCGCCTTGAAACGCTTCGGCGGCGCTGCGAAATTCCTCGAACTCGGGCAGCCTGCCCTCGTATCGGGAAATAACTTTACCTGTCGTATCCTGCGTGTCGGTAGTGATTCCGAGCGTTATGCCCGCGGTATAGCATTTGTCGTGCTCGACAAGGTAATTGCTTGCCTTCACCGCGCTTCCGATCATTACCGGAAGTACCCCGCTTGCCATCGGGTCAAGCGTGCCGCAATGACCGATCTGGCGTTCCTGCAAAAGGTAGCGCAGCTTGGAAATGACACAGTGAGATGTGATCCCCTCCGGCTTGAAAACAACAAGTATTCCCGGCTTCATGCTTCAAGCTCCGTGAATATGCGCTTGACCGCCTCCACGGCGTTGCCGAAGCTGCCCGTGAGCGAAAACCCGGCGGCGTGGAAATGCCCTCCGCCCCCGTTTGCCGCGGCAATGGCGGAAACGTCGATAGCGGCATTGGAGCGCAGCGAAACCTTGAACACGCCGTTCTTTTTGCGGACTACGGCGCTTGCAAGCACGCCTTCTATTTCGCGCGGGATATTGTTAAGAGTGTCGTAATCGGTATCGGCAGGGGAAAGCTCCTGTGCCTTTTCGGGCGGAATGGCGCAAACGGCATATTTGCCGCCGCACAGGAAGGTGAGATTTTCGTATGCCAGCCGTTCCAGTGCGATCTGAGTTCTTGTCTTGCATTCAAACAGGCGGCGGTTGATTTCCGGAAAATCGATCCCCGTTTCCACCGTTTCTGCGGCAATGCGGTAGGTTTCCGCTGTGACAAGATCATATTTGAACCCGCCGCTGTCGGAGCATATCGCCGTATATAAGCAGGCGGCTATGTCCTTTGTCATTTCGACCCCGAGCGCCTTTATAAGGTGATAAATTATCTCTCCTGCGGCGATCTTATCCGCCATGAGCAAAAGCCTGTCGCAATCCACCGTGTTCACCTTGTGGTGGTCGATGGAAAGGTCGAACCGCCTTGTGCGGGTGGAACCGAGCATTCTTTCGCTCGCTATATCCACGCTTATCAGCGTATATGCGCTTATATCCTCCGGCTCTTCGATAAAAACGCCATTTGTGGGCAGAAAATCCAGCTTTGCCGGGATTCCGTCCGCGTTCACCGCGAAAGCGTTAATGCCCGCGGCGCGAAGCGCCAGAACGAGCGCCGTGCCGCTGCCGACGGTATCGCCGTCGGGCGTGGCGTGGGTGTATACCAGGCAGCTGCCGCAGCCGGAAAGGAACGCGGCGGTTTCGTTAATATTCAAAAGGTTCATCGGTTGCCGTCCTCGATATCCTTCAATATACGCGAGATATTCATCGCGCGTTCGGTGTTGTTGTCGCGCACGAAGTGCAGCTTGGGCGTGATGCGGAGGTCGAGCCGCTTTGCAAGCTCGCTGCGGATAAAGCCCGCAGCGGAGGCAATGCCTTTATCGACACCGGTGTCGTCGCCGAGAACGCTGTAATATATCTTTGCTTCGCTCAGATCCGGGGCGACATTAGCGCCCGCAATGCTGATAAAGGCGCCGGAAACGCGCGGATCCTTGACATCGCGCATTATCGCGGCAAGCTCCGCGCATACCGCGGTGTTGAGCCGATCCTGTCTGTGATTACTCATCAGCGCTCGATCTCCTCCATCGTGTAGCATTCAAGCACATCGCCGACCTTGATATCGTTGAACTTTTCCAGCCCTATGCCGCATTCGAAGGATTGCAGGACTTCCTTTGCATCGTCCTTGAAGCGTTTGAGCGAGGATATTTTGTCCTCCGCTATGACAATGCTGTCGCGTACCACGCGGACAAGCGCGTTGCGGGCGACCTTGCCGTCCGTAACATACGAACCGGCAATGGTGCCGACAGAGGGTACATGTATGGCGTTGCGGACCTCTGCGTGTCCGATAACGTTTTCCCGGTATTGCGGGGCAAGCATACCCTTGAGAGCCGCCTGTATTTCGTCTATGCAATCGTAAATGACGCGGTAGGTGCGGATATCCACCTTGTCGCGCGCGGCGATATCGCTGGCGTTCTTGTCCGGGCGGACATTAAAGCCGACGATTATCGCATTGGAGGCGTTGGCAAGCATGATATCGCTTTCGGTTATTCCGCCTGCCGCTGCGTGGAGCACATTGACCTTGACTTCATCACCCGAAAGCTTTTCGAGGCTGGATTTGACCGCCTCGGCAGAACCCTGAACATCCGCTTTTACGATAATATTCAGGCTCTTCGCGCCGCTTTCGATCTGCGCAAACAGATCGTCGAGGTTGACCTTGCCCGTGCCGAGCTCTTCTTCCTTCTTCTTGGCCCTGCGCTGTTCCGCAAGCTCGCGCGCCATGCGTTCGTCGCTTACCGCGTTGAACATATCGCCCGCTTCGGGAACCTCGGCAAGACCCATTATTTCCACCGGAACTGAGGGGCCTGCGGAATTGATCTTCCTGCCCTTGTCGTCCGTCATAACGCGGACTCTGCCCACTGCGGAGCCTGCTATGATTATATCGCCGTTTTTGAGTGTACCGTTCTGGACAAGCAGCGTCGCAACGGCGCCCCTGCCTTTATCCAGCCTTGCTTCTATAACAACACCCTTTGCCGGACGGTTCGGGTTTGCTTTGAGCTCCAGCATATCGGCGGAAAGCACGATCATATCCAGCAATTCGCTGATGCCGGTGCGTTTGAGCGCAGAAACGGGAACGCATATGGTGTCGCCGCCCCATTCCTCGGGTACAAGGTCATATTTGGTAAGCTCGGTCTTGACACGTTCCGGATCTGCGCCCGGGCGGTCGATCTTGTTTATCGCGACGATTATCGAAACGCCCGCCGCTTTTGCGTGGTTGATCGCTTCGACCGTCTGCGGCATGATACCGTCGTCCGCGGCGACAACAAGCACCGCGATATCCGTGAGGTTCGCGCCTCTTGCACGCATTGCGGTGAACGCCGCGTGGCCGGGAGTATCAAGGAATGTGATATCCCTCCCACCGACAGAAACTCTGTATGCGCCGATATGCTGTGTAATACCGCCGGCTTCGCCCGCCGTAACGTTGGTGTTGCGGATTGCATCGAGCAAGGAGGTCTTGCCGTGGTCGACATGGCCCATAACGACAATGACCGGTGCGCGCGGAACGAGGTTTTCCTCGCTGTCGGCGGTTTCGTCGAAAAGCTTATCCTCGAGCGTGACAACGACTTCTCGTTCCACCTTTATGCCGAATTCATCGGCGATAAGGTATGCGGTGTCGTAATCTATGGATTCGTTTACGGATACCATCGTGCCCATCGCCATGAGCTTTTTGATAACTTCCGCCGCCGCCGTTTTCATGCGGGAGGCAAGCTCCGTTACCGTGATGGTTTCGGGAACGGTTATTTTGAGCTGAACGGGCTTGGGCTTCTGTGCGGGCTTCTGCGGCTGCTTCATGCCCTTTTTGTCAAACTGCTTTTTGCCCTTTTGCTGGTTATCCGCGAATTTGTTTTTCTTTTTGATCTTCTGCATGCTTGTCTGGGTTTCGGGCGCGGTGTCGTATTTCAGTATCTTTTCGTCATACTTGGAAAGATCGACACCGGCGTTGCCGCGTGTATCCACGACCCTGACTTCATCGCGCGAGCGCTTCTTCTGCGGCTGCGCTTTTATGCCCGCGGCTTCTCTCTTTTTGCGCTTTTCCTCCTCGGCGGCTGCGCGAGCGGCTTCCAGCTTCTTGCGCTCCTCCTCCTTGCGGGCGTTCTTTTTGTCCTCATAGGTTTTCAGATAAGCGGTAAGATCCACCTGGTTGTTCTGTGTGATGGTTTCGAAGAGCAGATTGAGCTCGTCCTCCTCGAGCACCGCCATGTGCGTTTTCCCGGTATACCCTGCGTTTTCGAGTATGTTCAGGAGATCCTTGCTTTTCATATCGAAATCCTTGGCAAGGGTATTTATTCTGATTTTTTCACTCGTTGTTGCCATATTGTAACCCCTCTTTCCGTCTAATCGGCATGGCTGTTTTGAAGGCTTTTGCGGTATGCCTTCACGAAGTTGGTATCGGTGAACGCCACCGTCGCCACCGGGCGTTTGCCCACGGCGCTTCCCAGCTCCGTAACCGTCGCATCGATTTCCTCGGAGCAGACCGAATAAAATGCGCATTTATCTCCGATCGACTTTTTTGTGTTATCGGATGCATCCTGCGCGACAAGTACAAGCTTTGCCTTGCCGCTGCGGATCGCTTCCAGCGTGCTTTCCGCGCCGACGGTGACCGCCCCGGCGCGTTTTGCAAGCCCGATGACCCCCGATGTATTCTTCTTCAAGGTGTTCGCCCCCTTTTTTACCGATCCTCCGGTATTTGCTCTTTCAGTCCGGCATAAATATCCTGCGGGACAGCGCAGCGAAAAGCCTTTTCGAGCCGCTTTGATTTCGCGGCGGCTTCAAGGCAGGCTCTGCTTTTGCAGATATATGCGCCCCTGCCGGCGAGCTTACCTGTCATATCGACATTCATTGCTCCGTCCTTATCGCGGACTATCCGTATAAGCTCGCGCTTCGGGTGCATTTCGTTGCAGCCGATGCACTTGCGTAACGGTTCCTTCCTTTCGGTCAATGAAGCTCACCCCCTCTTTGCTATTCCTGCTCGGAAGTGCTCCTGCTGCTCTTTATGTCTATCTTGCAGCCGGTAAGCTTGGCGGCAAGGCGTGCGTTCTGGCCCTCCTTGCCGATAGCGAGCGAAAGCTGATCGTCGGCGACAATGACCCGGTAAGCCCTGTCGGATTCGGGAAGCTTTGCGACCGATTCCACCGTCGCGGGCGCAAGCGCCGCGCTGATGAATTCTTCGACGTTTTCGCTGTACTGGATAATATCTATCTTTTCGCCGCAAAGCTCTGCGGTAACGTTGTTTTTGCGTATCCCCTTGGGACCGATGCAGGAGCCGACCGCATCGACGTGTTCGTCATTGGAAAGCACCGCGATCTTTGTGCGGCTGCCCGCCTCACGCGCGATACGCTTTATTTCCACTATGCCGTCGCGGATCTCGGGGACTTCAAGCTCGAACAAACGGCCGACAAGCCCGGGATGAGCGCGGGAAAGCACGATGCTCGGGCCGCGGGTTTCCTTTTTGATCTCGGTGATAAAGACCTTAATCCTGTCGCCCACGGAAAGCGTTTCGCCGGGTATCTGCTCGTTGCGGAAGAGCACCATTTCGTTTTTGCCTATTTCAAGCGTTGCGTTGCCGGTTGTCGGGTCGACACGGACAACAACGGCGGAAACGATTTCTTCCTTCTTTTCCTCGTATTCGCGGATCATGTTTCCGCGTTCGGCTTCGCGGATACCCTGAATGATGACCTGCTTTGCCGCCTGCGCCGCGATACGCCCGAAATTCTTGGGTTTGAGCTCGATCTCGTAAATATCACCGATCTTGTATCTTTTGGATTTCATCATTGCATCGGCAAGACTGATCTCCGTGCGGTCGTCTATGACCTCGTCCACGACATTGAGCTGCTTATAGATCTTTACGTCCTGCTTGACCGGGTCGAGCTTGACACGCGCGTTTTCGCAGCCGGCGCTTTCCTTGCGGTAAGCCGAAAGCAAAGCCGCTTCGATCCGTTCGATCATGTAATCCTTCGAAATGCCCTTGTCCTTTTCGAGCGCGTCGAGCGCTTCAAACAGTTCCTTGTTCATTTTTTCACTCCTTGTCCCGCTCCGCTTCCGGGGCTGCCCCTTCGGCGGATCCGAATTCTGCATTTATTTTTGTGATCTGTTTTTTCGGTATGCTGTGGCGCCTGCCGCCGCAGTTCAAAAGTATTTCGTCGCCGGAAAAATCCTCGATAACGCCGGTGAGCTCCTTGCTGCCGTCGATAGCGGTAAAAAGCCCGATACTGACCTGTATTCCGGATTCGGCGGCGAACCGGATGTGTTCCTCACGCGTGAGCGGGCGCACCGTCCCGGCGGAGGACACCTGCAGGCAATAGCTTTCCTCGATCGGATCGAGCTCGTCGATAACCGGTTCGATAATCCGTGTGACGACAGCGCAGTCGTTTATGGAAACGCCGCCTTCTTTATCTATGGAAATTTCGAGTATCATTTCCGGGCCTTCTTTGAAATAATCCACATTCCAGAGCTTGTAGCCCGCGTTCGTGATAAGCTCTTCGACAGCCTCGCGCACACGCGCGGCGACGCCGGTTCTCTTTTCCGCCATGAATATCCCCCTATCATGAAATCAAGAGAGGGCGTTTGACCCTCTCTTTGATACCTTACTGTTCTTTATGGGACTATTATATCACACCATTGCGCGTTTTACAATAGCCTTTAACGGATTTTTTCGGAAAAACGGTGCGATTTCAGCCGTTTTTTTCCTTCATCAGCGCTTCTGCCTTTTCCCAATCGACAAATAAAAGCTTTTCTTTCTTTCCTTTTTGGCCCGGCCGCCCGAAGCCGACAGTGCGTTCCGAAATGATGTCGTTTTCAGTGAGCGCTTTCATCGCATTGACGATCGCTTGCTTTGTGGCACCGCCGCGGCACTTCTTCTGTACTTCGGCTATTGCTTCGTTGTAGCTCGGGTTCGGACTCTTTTTAAGATAATCGAAAATGTATTTGTAAAAGCTTTCGTTTATATCGCTTTCGGTGGGGAGTATGTAAAAGCGGCTCGCCGTTTCGCGGAGCTGCTTGGAAAAAGAACCGTTGACTCCGTATATAACGACCTCTTTGCGATAAAAATTCTTCAAAAACGCGGTGACGGAGCTGAAATGCCCGTCGCCGGAAAACAGGATGAAAACGTCGATATCATCGGACGATAAAGCCTTTTGATAAATGTTATCGAGTATGATGAAATCGGTGAAATCCTTTTGCACGCCGTTGGGGCTTCTTGTATCGATTATCTTGTTGGAATAAAGGCGTATCCTTCCTATCTCTTCAGCAAGGCTTTTGTGTGAGAAATCGGCAAAAAAGTTGACTTCGACAAGATTGAACTGCGAGTTCAGATCGGCAAACCACGCGCCTATGTTCGGCTGAAGCCCGTAATTGTTTTTGAGCGATATATACCAATGCTCGTAATCAACAAATGCGGCAGCCTTCGGCAGGTGTGCCCGCGGTGATTCTTCCTTTGCCGGTTCCTTTCTGAAAAACCCTATAACAATACCTCCTTTCCTATTGATTTATTGCTTTGATTATAAACCCTTGCCGCTGCAAAGTCAATAGTTTTGCTTTATCAGATATTCCTTCATGCGGGCGATTATCTTCTTTTCGAGCCGCGAAATATAGCTTTGTGAAATGCCGAGCATATCCGCCACTTCCTTCTGTGTCATCTCCTGCCCGCCGCGGCCTATCCCGTAGCGAAGCTCGATTATCTGCCTGTCGCGAAGGCAAAGACCGCTTATCGCACGCAGGATCATGCGCTTGTCCTCGTTTTCCTCGATGCTCTTGTAAACATAATCGCTTTCGGTGCCGAGTATATCGCAAAGCAGCAGCTCGTTGCCGTCGTAATCTATATTCAGCGGCTCATCCAGCGACATTTCGTTCTTTGTTCCGTTCTGCTTGCGGATAAACATCAATATCTCGTTTTCGATACACCGCGAGGCATATGTCGCCAGCTTTATCATTTTGTCGCTTTTGAAGGTGTTTATTGCCTTTATCAGCCCTATTGTCCCGATGGAAACAAGATCCTCGATCCCGAGTGACGGACTTTCGAATTTGCGCGCTATGTAAACGACAAGCCTCAGGTTGCGTTCGATAAGCGTCTGCTTTGCCTTTCTGTCCTCTGCCATTACGCTTATCAGCGCCGCTTCCTCCTCTGCGGAAAGCGGCGGGGGCAGTGTCTGCGGGCCGTTGACATAGTAAAGCTCGAGCTCTATCCCGAGCACCTCTTTTATCCATTCCATAACAAGGCTTCTCCCGCGGGGGAAAGCCTTCGGTCTTCCTGTCAGCTTCATTTTTTGCTCCTTTACAGCAGGCTTGCGGGCAGAAGCCCGTCATAGCCGGAATAATTCGTCTCCCCGCGGTCGACCCCGATATAGGCGTTTATTCTCCGCGGCTTTTTTCCTATCCTCACTATTTCCGCGCTTTCCGGCAAAAAACCGATCAGGCAGTCGCCGCCAGCGCCGGTGGAAAAGGGTATTATCCTTACGGGGAGCGAAAAGCCTTCGCACAGCGGGTCGTCGAACGGCCGCGGAAGCGCCGATGCCGACACGATCACCACCGGCAGTGCCGAAAACGGCTCCGTGAGCAGATTCCCGCTGTCCGCAAGCAGATTGACGCGCATGGTTTTCCCCGCCGCGGTGAACCGCACCTCCGCGCAGCGGGTTTTCAGCTTTACACGGCAGGCAAAGAGGTACACCGCCGCGGCGAAGGCGGAGGCAATGCAGATCAGTGCGAAGGAAAGCGGCTGCACCGATGAAAACATACCCTTTCCGCCGCCGTTTGCGGCAATACCGTAAAGCGCGGTTATCAGCCCTCCGGTGAGCGCGCAGGAGCCGATAAACGCGGCGGCGGTAAGCGCAAAGCGCTTGATATCGCCGAACCCGAAAGCGGCAAAGCAGATCACCGCTTCCGCCGCCACCCCCGCGGCGACCGAGAGCGCGGGGGACATTTCCGCAATGTACGGCAGGAATCCGTATGCCCCACCGAGTGCCGCGGCAATGAAAATGCGGTAAAAGCACAGCCTTTGGCCGCACAGCCGCCCGGCAAGCAGCAGGCACACCGTGTCCATGCAGAAATTCACCAGGAAGAGTATATCGGCATAAATCACCGTGCCGCCGTCATACATACTTAACACCCCGGAACAAGTATATACCTGCCGCGGGGCAATAATTTGTCGTAAACAAAAGCTTGGGAGGAATTTTTTCTGAAACGCCTGCCTGTATTTTTCAAAAGCCCGAAATCGCTTGCGGCGCTTGTGGTTTCGCTGCTGCTTGCCGCTGCATCCGCCTGCCTTCTCTTCCGCTCGGGCGATACGCCCGTATTTGCGCAGGGCGGCGCACGGGAAACGGCAAACAGCCTCTATTCGCTTATATCGGAGCTTGTATAGATGTACATTCTTTTTCCGCGGCTGCGGCTGCGGGTATCTGCGTTTGCACTGCCCGGTGCGCTTCTGCTGATATATTGCGAGGGCTTGCTCCCGTTCTGCATTCTGTTTCTTTCCTGCCTGCTGCACGAATTCGGGCATCTTGCCGCGCTCTGCATCTGCAAATGCCGTTACCGCCGCATGGATATCCTGCCGATGGGCGCGCTGATCGTCTGCCCGGAGGGAATGCCGTATAAAAAGGAGCTTGCCGTTGCGCTTGCCGGCCCCGCGGCTTCGGCTTTGGGGTGCGCCGCCGCGCTGGCTTTTTTTGCCGCCTTCGGCTCTGTATCGGCGCTTTATGCGTTTGCCGTCGGCGCGGTGCTGTGCCTGTTCAACCTGATGCCGGCAAAAAGGCTGGATGGCGGCAAGGCGCTGCTTAATTACCTGCTTATGCACAAAGAAAAGGACACCGCAGAGCGTATCTGCTCTGCGGTGTCGTCGGTTGTGTTTGTTTTGCTTTTTGCGCTTGCCGCCGCGGTGTACTTCGCGCTTGACGGCAATGCCGGAGTAATGCTGATGCTTACTCTGCTGCTGCTGGGAGCGGCGGAGTGAGCCGCGCGGTTTATTTCGCGTTGGCGCGTTCCTCTTCTATGGATTGCTCCTTGCTGTTGACATCGCGCCAGTCGGAAAGCTTGAGATCGGTGTAATCGATATAGCCGAACCAGCTTGCATCGTCGTCATAGCCGCCGATTTCGCCGCTTGCAACATAGCTTCTGTTGTACCAGAATACCATTGTCGCGGGGCAGAGGTCGGTGAGCATATCCTCCGCCTTGTGGAGCGCTTCGGCACGCTTTGCACGGTCGCTTTCGTAAACGGCGGTCTTGATGATCTCGCCGTATTCGGCGTTGTCGAAGTTCGTGTAATGCGTGTTGAAGGTTTCGGGAAAGTCGGAAGCGGTGTAGTCTATGCTGACGGAAGCACCGCTGAATTCCTTTGCAAACGGGGCAAGGTAGGTGAGCGCATCCGCGGAGCCGCTTATGATGTTCACGCCGATTATGTCGTAATCACGGGTGTAAAGGGCTTTGAGGAAATCCGCCGGGTTGAGCCCGCGGTATTTAATGGTGAACCCGAGCGATTCCCAATATTCGCCCGCCTTTTTGGCGATGTTTTCATAAACGTTGTCGTAGGTAAGGGATCTCTGATACTTTGAAAGCGTTTCCACGTTCTGGGGGATAAGATATGTCACGGTGAGCGTGCCGGATTTCTTCGCGGCGGAATCCAAAAGCGAGCGTGCGTTGTCCATATCCGAACCGGTGCTGTATTTATCGCCGCCGGTCTTGCGGAAATCGCTCTTGCGGTCGGTATTGAACACTCCGGTGGGCACCCATCCCGTGGCGGGGGTGTTGCCTACGCCGATGTAATCGGTGATACCCTTGCGGTCGAGCGCGGCGGAAAGAGCCTTTCTTGCGTTTGCATCCGAAAGTATCTCGTTACCGTTATTGAAGTAGAAGGCGTAGCCGTTGAGCGTGCGCATGGTTTCGAGATCGTATTTCTTGCTGTCGGCGAAATACTTGTATGTTTCGGCATTGAAGCCGGCAAGAAGGTACTGTTCGCCCGCAAGGAAGCGCTTTGCCTGGAAGGCTTCCTGGGTGGAGCCCTTTTCATCGGGGTAGTATGCGACCTGACCCTCGGCGAAGCAGCAGGTTATACGATAGGGAAGGACATATTTGTCGAGCGCATCATCCTCGTCGTTGCGCATATAAAAGCTGTTGCGTTCGAGCATGAGGCGGCAGGAGAAGTTGTCGAAGTCCTTTTCGGCTTCGCTCAGGGTTCTGGGCATATCCATTGTCTGAACCTTGAATTTACCGTTGCAGACGATATCCGTCGCGGAGGCAGCCCAGTCGGTGCCGTCCTTTTCGCAGCGGGTAACGATGTCCTCGCGGCAGGGCGCAAGGTGAATGTTGGAAACGATTTCGGCAAAAAGATCGATATCGAAATAGTTTTCGAAGGTCACTTCAAGAAGCGTATCGCTTGCCGCGGCGAGCCCAAGATCGTCAATGGTGCCTATGCCGGATTTGACGTCGCGCGCACCCTTGATCGGGTAGAGCAGTGCGGCATAAGGGCTGTCGGTTTCGGGGAGGAGTATACGTCTCCATGCGTATATGACATCGTCTGCGCGGACGACACGTTTGTCGCTCCACGAGGTGGTTTTAAGCTGGAAATACATCTTGTGCTGCTGATATATTTCGTCGTATTTGTAGTACCATTCGGTCGCAAGCGCGGGCTTTACCTTCCCGTTTTCGTCAAGCGTGGTGAGCGGCTCGAATATCATGGAAAGGATCTGCTCGGTATCGCTGTTGAGCTGTACGAGAGCGGGATCGAGCGTTTGCGGATATTCGGCAAAGTACATACGGATGCTTGCGCCCTTTTCATCGTCTTTGAGCGAGCTGCAGCCTGCCAGCGCGAGGAAGCAGAACATTAAACAGAGCGCAAGGGAAAGGAATTTTTTCATAGTGACCTCCGGACAAAATCTTCCATTGTGTTGCTTTCGTTATTATAACACCCTAACGGGAAATAATCAAGCGGGTTTTCACTATTTGTATATTATCACAAATCGCGGGGAGCGGTATTGTTGATTTTACAAATAAAATTCGCGTTAGTTGAAAATATTTTGCGCAAAATGAAAAGCCCCCCGGTTTTCATAAGCCGGGGAGCCGCTGTTTTACAGCCCGAACAGCCTTTCGGCGTTGCCGTGCGTGATCATTTCGAGCGTTTCGCCGTCGGTCACCACGCTTTTTACAAAGCCGAGCACCTCGGAGGGCGTCGCCCACGGGGCATCGGAGCCGAACAGGATCCTTTCGCGCGGGTGCGCATCAAAAATGCGCTTTGCCTGCCCGCGTGTGAGCCCGGTGCGTTCGCAGCAGAATGCGGTGTCGAAATAAAGCTCCCTGCCGCAGAGCTTTTCGTAAACCTCGTCCCAAACGCGTATTCCGCCGAGATGGGCGGCGATAAGCGTTATGCCGGGGTAACGTGCAAGCACACGGAGAATCATATCCGGGCTTGCGTGTATTACACCGGGGGAATAAGGATCGAACCCGGCGTGGATGACAAGCGGCATTCCGAGCTCGGTTATCGCCGAAAGCAGGGGTGCCATTGCACTGTCGTCCAGCGCGATGCCGATATAATCCGGGTGGAGCTTTATGCCCTTTATGCCGGCATCCTTTAACCGTTTCAGCTTTTCATACGGTGAATCCGCAAGCGGGTGGAAGCTGCAAAAGGGAACAATGACCTTGTCGCCGAGCAGCGAAAGCGCAAATGCGTTTACGTTGTCGACCTGGCGTGCGTTTGTCGCCGTGTTCAGAAGAAAGGCACGGCCGACCCCGTCACGCGCAAGGAGCGCCCGAAGACCGGAGACGGTGCCGTCGAATGCGGCGGCGATACCGGCCGTCTTTTGTAAAGATGCGATCGCCTTTTGGGCGATCGCATCGGGAAATGCATGGGTATGTGTGTCTATGAGCATTTATTATTTGATGATTGTCTTTATAAGCGGGGTGACGGACTTGAATACGCTGATAAAGGTGTTGGAAACGGTCGACATCATCTTGATGAATATATCGAGCGCAACGCCGACAACGTCCTTGCGGGTGTCGCCGACGGTATCTCCGGTGACTGCTGCCTTGTGAGCAGCGGAGCCCTTGCCGTGACCTTCGATAGCGCCGCTTTCAATGTATTTCTTCGCGTTGTCGAACGCGCCGCCGGAGTTACCCATGAAGATGGCTCTTGTGATAGCAACGATTGTTGCGCCGATAAGCACGCCGCCCACGAACTGCAGGCCGAATACAAAGCCGCCGACGATCGGAATGAGGAGCGCGAGAACGGACGGAGCAAACATCTTGCGGATAGCCTGCTTTGTCGCAGTCGCGATCATTTTGTTGTAATCCGGCTTCACGGTGCCTTCGAGCACGCCGGGGATGGAAAGAAGCTTGTCGCCGTCATCCGCCATGATACGCGCGGATTCGATGGTGTTGTCGGTGAGGATTGCGCAGAAGTATTCGATCAGCGCGCCGCCGATGATACCGCCGGCAACGACCAGGAAGTTGGAAAAGTCGAGCGCGCTTTCGCCCGAACCGGCGATGAAGGAAACGATAAGCGAAACGGTCGCAAATGCAGCGGAGCCGATGGCAAAGCCCTTGCCGATAGCGGCGGTGGTGTTGCCGACGGCATCGAGCTTATCGGTGATAACACGAACTTCGGGTTCGAGGTGGCAGGATTCGGCAAGGCCGCCCGCGTTGTCCGCGATCGGGCCGAATGCGTCGATGGAAACGGTTGCGCCGACGAATGCGAGCATACCGAGTGCGGAGATCGCAACACCGTAAATGCCGGAGAGAGCGCCGGAAACGATAAGCGCTATGCCGATAACAAGGATCGGAGCAAGGCAGGAACGGGAGCCGATGGCATCACCCTTGGTGATAACAAAGGCTTCGCCTTCGGTAGCCATGTCGGCGAGCTTTTTGGTCGGGTTGAAATCGGTACTGGTGTAGTATTCGGTGATGGAGCCGATGGCAATACCGGAGATTATGCCGAGAACTGCGGATATCCACGGGGAAAGCCAGCCGCAGACCCAATCGGCTTCGTAAACGATGTTTTCCTTGCCGAAGATGAACCATGCGGCGCCGAGGCCGATGATTATCGTAAGACCGGCGGAAACCCATGTCGCAAGGTTGAGCTCGCGGGAGGGATTATCGCCCATTTTACGGATGGAAGCGAGGGCAAGACCGATAACGCAGCCGAGAAGACCGCCGCCCGCAAGAACAACGGGAAACACGGTGGTGGACTGTATAAGCGCTTCGGAGGGGTTGGTGAATGCAAATACCGCGATCATGATGCTTGCCGCGATGGTGGCGACAAAGCTTTCGAGAAGGTCGGAGCAGTTGCCGGCGATGTCGTTGACGTTATCGCCTATGAAGTCGGCAACAACGTTGGGAACGCGGCTGTCGTCTTCGGGCATGTCGTGACGGATCTTCGCGAGAATGTCGGAGGAGATGTCGGCTGCTTTGGTGTAGTTGCCGCCGGCAACACGGTTGAACATCGCGACGAGCGAGCAGCCGAGGGAGTAGGAAGTGATTCTGATCACTTCGGCATTGCCGCCGAGCTTGCAGAGCAGGCCGTTTGCGACTTCGGCGTTTGCTTCGAAGTTGAAGCCGTTTCTGCTGAATATCAGGAGAACGGCAACGCAGCCGAGCATACCGAACGCCTGAACGGCAAGACCGGAAATGGAACCGCCGCAGAGAGCGACCTTGACGGTTTCGCCGATATTGCGGGATTCACGCGCCTTGTTTGCGGTGCGGACGTTTGCATAAGTGGCGGAACGCATGCCGAGTATGCACACGCAGCTGCTCATCAGTGCGCCGACAAAGAAGGTAAGACCGCTCCATTTTTCGACGACAAGACTCAGTATGAGAGCAACTATAACGACGACAATCGTGATCGTCTTATATTCGGTCTTCATAAAGGTGTTGGCGCCGGAACGGATTATGCCCGCCATTTCGGCCATTTCGGGGGTTCCTTCCTTCATCCTGCGGATGCGGAAGAAATTGAAGAAGATGTAGGCGATCGCAAGCACGATCACCGCGAGGATAACAATGAGCCAGTTCGATGTACTTAGCATGGTAACCTCCCCATATTGATGTGAAAATAGTTCATTGTGTGCGGAAAGTCCGTAATGCCCATATTCCGCACGATACCCATTATATAATAATATGTCAATAGTGTCAAGTGTAAAATCGTTTGCGCACGCCTTTTTGTGTGAAGCGGCAAAAATAAGCGCGAACTCGATTGACTTTCGGGGTCGATTATGGTAAAAATAGACTAATGAACCGCATTAAAGGAGAATTGCAATGACGATACTTCCGCAACCGAAAAAATTAAAGCTCACGGGCGGCACGCTTTCGCTCGCGAGGCTTTCGATCGTTCTTACACAAAGCTGCGACAGCCGTATTTTCCACGCCGCTCAGAAGCTTGCCGGTGAGATTTACGACGAAACCGGCATAGAACCGAAGATAACCAAGGTGCTCGGCACACCTTCCGAAAAGGGCAAAATCGTTATAGATTCGCTCGGCAAGGCGGGCAGAGAGGGCTACACTCTCACCGTCGGCGACGGTATCCGTATAACCGGCGATTCGCTTGCCGGCGCGTTTTACGGCATACAGACACTGCGCCAGATGCTCGAAAGCGAGGGCGAGGATATCCCCTGCTGTGAAATCGCGGATAAGCCCGATATGCAGTACCGCGGATTTTACCACGATGCCTCCCGCGGGCGCGTTCCGAATCTGGACGGCGTATTCAAAATGATAGATTTCCTTGCTTATTATAAGCAGAATTCCTATCAGCTCTATATCGAGCATACCTTTGCCTTCGAGGAATACAAGGGCATATACAAGGAATTCGGCTACCTCACCCCCGAGGAAATAATGGAGATCGACGATTACTGCTACGAAAACTTTATTGATTTCGTCCCCTCCGTTTCCACATTCGGCCACCTGTTCCGTCTGCTCGAAAGCAACAGATACGGTCACCTTCGCGAGCTTGATTCCTTCGACGATTCCGTGAAGATCCCGTGGTACCCCACCATGTGCCACCACACCATCAACGCGACGGACGACGAAAGCATAAAGGTCATCTGCTCGATAATCGACCAGTTCGTGCCGCTCTGCCGCAGCAAGTATTTTAACATCTGCTGCGACGAAACATTTGACCTTTGCAACGGCAAGAACGCCGGCAGGGACAAAGCGGAGCTTTATGTCGAATTCACGCTCAAAATAATCGACCACCTCAAATCGCTCGGCAAGACGGTAATGATGTGGGGCGATATAGTTCTCCGCCACCCGGAGGTCATGGATCGCTTCCCGGACGATATGATCATGCTCAACTGGCATTATAACGACGACCCGCCCGTCGAAACGGTGGAGCAGTTCGCACGCCAGCGCTTCGGTCAGGTCGTCTGCCCGGGCACATCCTGCTGGAACCAGCTCTGCGAAAACGTCGGCTATGCCGAAAAGAATATCACAAAGCTTGTCGGTGCGGGCGCAAAATACAAATGCTTCGGGATGCTCAACACCTCCTGGGGCGATTACGGTGCCGTCTGCCCGATGACCTGCACGCTTTACGGCGTTGTGCTCGGGGCGTGTATGTCCTGGAACGGCAGGACGAAGGCAATGTGCGAAAAGTTCGACAAAGCCGTGTCCGAACACGTTTACGGCGACCCGACGGGCGAAACGGTAAAGCTTATACGTGCCTTCGGCAAGCTGGAGGATCAGTTCAGCTGGGGCTCCTTTATCAGCTATGTGTTCAACGGAACGGCGTTTGCGTGGGATAAGACCCCGCTGCCCGAGGACAGCAAATTCCACCGCGGGCTCGCAAAGCAGGGCTTCGAGCTTGCCGAAAGCTTCCGCCGCCTGCCGGTGCAGAGCGATATCACCTCCGACCTTCGCCTGATGGCGGAAGGCTACGGGCTTATGTGCCTGCAGCTTGCCCGCGTGATCGACGGCGAACCCGATCCGGAGGACGGAGCTTCCGAGGATTGGTGCGAACGCTATACCGAAGCATGGTGCCGCGACGACAAACCCTCCGAATGCGCCTTTATCTGCGCCGTTATGCGCGGCAAGCGCTTCACATGGAAGGATCTCCTTTCCCATTAAATCCCGAAAACAGGAAAAAAGCAGAGCATACGGCGCTCTGCTTTTTCTTTATACCGGTATTAACGAAAAAAATCCCGCGGCAGACAGGACATAAGCCCGTGTGCCGCGGATTTTCGGCTATGCGACAACTGCTTCAACCCTTCCGGTGAGAAGCTCGTCGATGGTGATCCCAAGCGCAAGTGCAAGCTCGTCGATAAAGACGATGTCCGGCAGCGATAAGCCGCGTTCCCACTTGCTGACGGCCTGGGGCGAAACGCACATTCTCCGGGCGAGTCCGCATTGACTCAGACCCATTTCGCGGCGCCTTGCCGCGATGCGCGCTCCTACGGATTCCGTAGAGATCATTGGCGGTGTCTTCCTCATTTTTATTCGGGCGGTATCAAAGCAAGTCAAAGACCCCGCCCGGGCGGCACAAAGCCCGCCCGGACGAAGCCGGAATCGCTGTTAATCCCGAAAAACGGTGGAATCAGCCGCGCCCACCCGTGAGGCGCGGGCAGCGATATCCGATGTTTACCGAGTTAGTCATAACTCCGCCTCCTTTCGTGTTCATTATGTATTATGCGCGGCGCGGATGTCGACCTCCGTACCCCGCCCTATGATTATAACGTATTTTTGCCGCCTTGTCAAGCAACCGTCGGTTTATATAAGCATCGCTTCCAGCTGTGCAAGTGTGCGGACGGAAAAATCCTCCCCGCAGCCGGAATTCGTGCCTGAGGGGTCATAAAGGCAGGCGGGCATACCGCAGCTTTTCGCCCCGGCGATATCGGCGCTCGGCGAATCGCCGATAAGCAGCACCTCTGCGGGGGAAAGCCCGCCCGCGCGGGCAAAGCAGGCATCGAAAAAAGCGCGTGACGGCTTGTGCGCACCCAGCTGCTCGGAGCAGAATATACCCTCGAAGCAGTCGAGCATCCCGCAGCGTTCAAGGCGGGTGCGCTGCTGCGCTTCGGAAGCGTTGCTTGCCGCAAATATGCGGTATTTACCCTGCACGGATCTCAACAGATGCGCCGCGCCCTCCACCTCTGCGGCGGAAAAAAACAGATATTTGCGGAACACGCGCTCGAACCCGACACCGTCGAAATCCACGCCCGTGCGGGAAAATATCGTGTTCCAGCGTATTTCGTGGAGCCGATCCACGGTGAGCGTTCCGCGCTCCACATCCTTCCACAAAATATCGTTCACTGCGAGAAAGTGTGCAAAGAGAGCTTCGCTTTCGGCTTCCAAGCAAAGCTCCGCCATTGCATCGCACATCGCGGAATATGCGCTTTTGTGAAAGTCGATAAGCGTGTTGTCGATATCGAAGAACAGCGCCTTTATGTTCGGCAGCATGGGTTTACTCCTTTATTTGCCAGTCGATGGGTTCAAGCCCGTTTTTTTGCAGAAACTCGTTGCATTTCGAAAAATGCCGGCAGCCGAAAAAGCCGTTGTATGCCGAAAGCGGGCTCGGATGCGCCGCTTCCAGAACAAGGTGGCGCGGATTGGTGATGAGCGCCTTTTTTGCGCGGGCATATCCGCCCCACAGCAGGAAAACCGTGGGGGTGTCACGTTCGTTCAGAAGCGAAACGGCGCGGTCGGTAAAGGTTTCCCAGCCCCTGCCGCGGTGGCTTCCCGCCATGCCCTCGCGCACGGTTAGCACGCTGTTCAGAAGCATCACCCCGCTTTTTGCCCAGTCGGTCAGCTCGCCGTGGTTCGGCGGGGCAATGCCGAGATCGGATTCCAGCTCCTTGAATATGTTTTCGAGCGAGGGCGGCTTTTTCACGCCCTTTTTTACGGAAAAGCAAAGCCCGTGCGCCTGTCCGAAGCCGTGGTACGGGTCCTGCCCGAGTATAACGGCGCGTACATTGTCGAAATCGGTATAAACGAAGGCGTTGAATATATCGTTTTTATCCGGGAATATTCTGTGCCCGGAGCGAAGGTATTCATCCGCAAGGAAGGCGCGCAGCCTTTTATAATAATCCTTTTCGGTTTCGGGAACGAGCCATTGATCCCATTTGTTGCCGATACGGAGCATATTACCACCTCTTTTTGAGTCATTTTAACATATCCGCCCGGCGAAAATCAAGCTTTCGGTTGACAAATCGCTTCCGATGCGGTACAATTCCGTTGACCGTGCGCGGTCAGTTCACAAAAAGAGAGGTGGATACGAATGGATTCCGGACGAAGTATCGGCACAGGCCCGAAGCATATCTGCGCGCCCGGTTTTTCCGCCGTATTCCGCCCGGTAACGCCGTGACAGTCCGCGCAGTATAAAAACGGGTTTTGCCGTGCTTCTTTTTTGCGGAAGCAATCTTTGCTTTCCGCTGCTTTTTCGAGCAAAAAGGAAAGGAGAACGGTTTTTTTATGAAAAAAAACACCCTGCTGCTTGCGGAAAGCATAAAGGAGCTTTTCGAAAGCAAAAACTACGCTGCGATACGCGCCGCCATCAATGCGACGGAACCGCAGGATCTTGCCATCGTGTGTGAGGAGCTGGACGGCGAAATGCTCATAAGGTTTTTCAGGCTGATGCCCAAAACCGTCGCCGCCGAGACATTCACGGAAATGGAGACCGACACTCAGGAATCGGTCATCCGCTGCCTTTCGGACAGTGAATTGCGCGCCGTGCTGGACGAACTGTATATCGACGACACCGTCGATGTTATCGAGGAAATGCCGGCAAACGTGGTAAAGCGGATACTTGCAAACAGCGACCGCGAATCCCGCGCGCAGATCAACCGCATACTCAATTATCCGAAGGATTCCGCCGGCAGCATAATGACAGTCGAATACATCCGGCTCGACCGCAATATGTCGGTTTCGGATGCGTTTGCGCGGATACGCCGTATCGGGGTTGACAAGGAAACGATATATACCTACTATGTGACCGACCATTACAAAAAGCTTGTCGGCGTTGTCACCGCAAAAAAGCTTATGCTCAACGACCCGGACACGCTTGTTTCGGAGCTGATGGATACCGATGTCATTTATGTCACTACCGACGAGGACAAGGAATCCGTCGCCATGAAGATGAGCCATTACGATTTCCTTGCGATGCCGGTCGTGGACGGCGATATGCGTCTTGTAGGAATCGTGACCTTCGACGATGCGATGGATATCGTCCAGGATGCGGCGACGGAGGATATCGAAAAAATGGCGGCTATCACGCCTTCGGACAAGGCATATCTCCGCACCGGTGTTATACAGACCTGGCTTGCGCGCATACCGTGGCTTCTGCTGCTGATGATCTCCGCGGCGCTCACGGGCGCGATAATCTCGCATTATGAGGAAGCGCTCGGCAAGGTCATAGCGCTCACCGCGTTTATCCCGATGCTTATGGATACCTCCGGCAATGCCGGAAGCCAGAGCTCCGTCACCGTTATCCGTGCGCTTTCGCTCGGCGAGATCGAACCGCGCGATATCTTCAGCGTGCTTTGGAAGGAGCTGCGCGTTTCGCTGCTCTGTTCACTTTCGCTTGCGGCTGTCGGCTACGGAAAGATAATCCTTACGGACAATGTCGAGCCTGCCGTTGCACTCACCGTCTGTCTGACACTGGCGATAACCGTTGTCATCGCAAAGCTTGTCGGTTGTATCATGCCGCTGTTCATCAAACGAATCGGGTTCGATCCTGCCGTTGTCGCGAGCCCGTTTATAACCACCATTGTCGATGCTATAGCGCTTGTCGTTTACTTTGCAGTGGCGACGGCGTTCATCCCCGCTCTGAAATAAGCCAAATATAAAACGGAGAAAACAAAATGCATCATATCGAGATCGACCGCACGACCGGTCAGCTTGCGCTTCACACCGCAAATACGAGCTATATCATGCAGGTGCGCGAGGGCTTCCTTCTGCATCTTTACTGGGGCAGGAAAACTCTCGGCGATTCCACCTATATGTTCCGCACACAGGGGCGCGCGGCTTTTTCGCCGTGCATGGAGCATTGCGAGGGCTTTATACTTGACGATGTCCCGCTCGAATACCCTTGCTGGGGCAGGGGAGATATGCGTACCCCGGCGCTCGAGGTCATCAATCCCGACGGCTCGGATATCATCGACCTACGTGTGAAAAAATACGATGTTATCGAGGGCAAGCCTTCTGTCCCCGGGCTTCCCGCCGCGTATGCAACGGCGGAGCACGGCTGCGAAACGCTTGTCGTAACCCTTGCGGACGATATAAGCAATATTACCGTGGAGCTGTATTACTGCGTTTTCGCCTCGCTTGATGTTATCACCCGCTATGCCCGCATAATCAATAACGGCAGCACGCAGGCGCGTATCGAGGCGGCTGCTTCCGCCTCCGTGGATTTCGATAATGTGAATTACGACGTTATATCCAACTTCGGCACTCACTGCCGCGAACGCAATATCGAACGTGCTCCGCTTGCCCACGGGAGGTACATTATGTCATCCCGCCGCGGCGCTTCCTCCCATGTGCACAATCCGTTTATTATAATCACTTCGCACGATTGCAGCGAAACCGCGGGCGATGCCTACGGAATGGCACTCGTCTATTCCGGCTCGTTCGAGGCGGAAATAGCCGCCAATCAGTTCGATACGGCACGCGCCGTTATCGGCCTGAACCGCGAGGATTTCAGCTGGCTCCTTTCCGCGGGCGAGGAATTTTATACTCCGGAATGTATTATGTCCTATTCCTCCGAGGGGCTGGATACGCTCTCGTACAATTTCTCCACGCTCATGCGCAAATGCCTCTGCCGCGGGAAATACCGCGATATCCGCCGCCCCGTGCTGCTCAACAGCTGGGAGGCGTGCTACTTCGGCTTCGATTCGGATCGGCTGATAAGCATCGGCGATGCCTGTGCCGACCTCGGGATCGAGCTTATGGTAATCGATGACGGCTGGTTCGGCAAAAGGGATAACGACCGCTGCTCGCTCGGCGACTGGTTCGTGAACGAAAAGAAGCTCCCCGGCGGGCTGAAAAGGGTTTCGGATCACCTTGCGGCGCGCGGCGTGAAGCTCGGCATATGGTTCGAACCGGAGATGATATCACCGGATAGTGAGCTTTACCGCGCTCATCCCGATTGGTGTTTGCATTATGTAAACCGACCGCGCTCCGAGGGGCGCTTCCAGCTCATACTCGACCTTACCCGCGCGGATGTCTGCGATTATATTTACGAATCGGTGGCAAGCGTCCTGCGCGATGGCGGAATATCCTATGTGAAGTGGGATTTCAACCGCAACATGACCGAAGCGGGCAGCCCGCTGCTCCCGCCGGAGCGTATGCGTGAGGTAGGGCACAGGTATTATCTCGGGCTGTATTCGGTGCTCGAAAGGCTCGTGACGGATTTCCCGGATGTTCTGTTCGAATCCTGCTCCGGCGGCGGCGGCAGGTTCGATGCCGGTATGCTCTACTATATGCCGCAGGTCTGGACAAGCGATAATTCCGATGCGATAGAGCGGCTGCGGATACAGTACGGCACATCGCTTGTTTACCCGATGTCCGCGATGAGCGCCCATGTTTCGGCTTCACCCAACCACCAGACCGACCATGTCACCCCGTTCGAAACCCGCTTTACCGTTGCCATGACGGGCTCCTTCGGCTACGAGCTGGATCCGACGGCGCTTTCGGATGAGGATAAACAAAAGGTGCGCGAAACGGCACAGCTTTATAAGGAATACGGCGATGTGCTCGTGAACGGGCGCTACCACCGCCTGCGCGACCCGCACGCCGGGAACTGCTCTGCCTGGTGTACCGTTTCCGCGGACAGGCGTACCTGCATTGCCGGCTATGTGCTCACACATGTGCGTATGTACGGCAATAACGAGCGTATCGCGCTGCGCGGACTCGACCCGGATGCGACATACCGCGAACGCTTCTCCGGCGCTCTTTACCGCGGCGATCAGCTTATGAATTTCGGGCTCCATGCGCCGATAACGCTTGAATACCGCAGTATGCTTTGGATACTCGAACGCGTGGACTGATAATTTATATATCTTAAAAGGGGCTCTTTGCAGCCCCTTTTTTGTTCATGCTTCACAACTGCATTTGTGCACGTTTCACGAAAATGCATTTTTTGAAATAAAGCCCCGATATTTTGTTGACAAACTCTTTTGCGATATGCTATATTAAGAATACAAATAAATATCACGGAGGTTGCCATGAAAACCCGCAAGCCGTTACCCCTGTTTATTCTTTCGCGACTCTTCCGAATATCAACGCTTTGACCGCCTCCGTACAAAACGGGGGCTTTTGCTTTTTTATAATCAGAAAAAGAGAAAAATCATGAAACGACTTACTGCAATACTGATTCTTGCGTCGATGCTGCTGATATCGCTTTGCGGGTGCAGCAGAAAAGAGCTGCATTTCAGCCAATACACGGCTTATGAAGCGGGCGGCTTTGATGCAGCCGACGGCGGATATCACCAATATGAATGCAGCAAATGGAACAGTAAAACACTGAATTACCACAAAGCAGATAATGTTGCAAGTGAATGCACCGTAACATTTAACGGGAAGGAATATACCGGGAAATACGAGGCAAGCACAACCACGCCGCCGCGTATGTACGATTACCATAAATACAGCGGCGACGGTTTCTTTTTCGAAATCGACGGGGTTTCCGGTAAGCTGAGCACCATTCTGATATATTCCAAATTTGCAGAGTATTCAACGATAACCGAGGAGGAATGCAGAAGTATTGCGGATAACCTTGCCAAGCAGTATATAAATCCGGAGGAATTCGAGGTTACCGCAGAGAAGAGTGATATATACTCAAACTTTGTATGCTGCTATACCTACCGCCGCGTTCTTGACGGAAAAAACACATCAGACAGGCTGATTATTGCGACGGACGGTACGGGAAGAATTTTTTCCTTCGGGATAACCACGCTCGATGTATTCTCGAAAAAGGAAAAGCTTATATACGACGAGACCGAAGTGCTGGCGGTTCTGAACGCCAAAATCGAAAGCATATACAGAAGCTGTGAAGAGTATACCTACGAGATCATAGATTCGCTTTTGATGAAGACCGATGAGGGAAAATACGGTATTTTATATACTGTGTCGGTATCCGTGCCGGACCGCACCTTTGAATCTTCCGGATATGTCGATATTATGAAAGGTCAGGTAGAGATACTTATCTGCCTTGAATAACCCCTACACGCAAAAAAGGAGCCGCGGGATTGGTTTATTGTGAAGCATGCTTGATTTTAATAGAAAACAACATGAACAATTACAACCATCAATAACCATCAGAAAAGGAGAAAAATCATGAAACGACTTACTGCAATACTGATTCTTGCGGCAATGCTGCTGATATCGCTTTGCGGGTGCGGCGGGGACGTGGCGGAAAGCTCCGTGGAGGAAAGCACGGTTTTATCGGCTTCAACACCGCCGGAAAGCATCCCCGGTGATGAATCCTCCGCCGATGTGCCGGATAAGGATGAAGCATTTGTGATACTCCTGCGCAGCGGAAGCTTTGATATAAAAGACAAAAGCATTGATACAAGCGGCAGCGCCGGCTGCGAGGCGGGCTGTTACGGCAAAAACGCTTTGGAGTTTCTGTACAGCATTGAACATTCGTATTATCCGAGTACCAATGTTGATATTATAGAAATGTCGCCGATAGTGAACAGCTCCGATATCAGCTATATTGCATACGGCGCTAACCTATCCGAAAATTCATATTGGATAGATGTCGATGATAAAGATCTGCTGTTCACGATCATTACTGCCGGCAAAAAATCCGTTGCGGCGGATAAAGCGCTTACGATCGACGGAAAGGTCGTCGAAAAGAAGCTTGAAGTACGGGATGCAACGAGAGATAGAGGCTTCCCTGCCACCGAGGGGGTACACTATGAAAATGTCGGCAAGCCGATAACCATGCAGGGCATACGGGAATCAATTTCGACGATAGCACCCAGGCCATTACGCAACTACGGACTCTCCAGAACCGTTTGGAGCCTACACAAGGAGGATGTTGATGTGTATATAAGCATCCGCAACTTTGCTGTTTTTGAGGGCCAGTGTCCTCCGCAGGAGATAACATTTTATGTTTACTTTGCGATCGGTGACAGTATCATAAAAGTATCCTCCCCCGCATTCAATCTTGGCAAACGAAAGCCCGTGCCTCCTGTTCTGAGCAGCGACGGCACATACTTCACGGCTGGCGATGATTCCGACCTTGCCTGGCCGACGCTCGAAAGCTTTGCGGATTACGGCGGCGAGCTGATATACGGTCTTGTGGACACCTCCACCGAAAGCTGCGAGCTTATCCGCCGCATAAAAGCGGCTTATGCCAACGCAAAAACAGTTCCGGAAGAATAAACCCCTATACAGCACAAAAAAGGAGCCGCGCGGCTCCTTTTTACATTATAATATTCCGTTTTCGGGATCATTCCACGGTTTCGACCTTGATAAGGTTCGTGTTGCCGGATTTGCCGTTGATCATGCCGCCGGTGATTATAACGTTATCGCCGGGGTGCAGGTCGAGCGCTTTTTTTGCGGTGCGGAGCGCGTGGTAAAACAGCACGTCGGTGGAATCGAAACGTTCGCTGAGCACCGGTGTCACGCCCCAGGAAAGCGCGAGCTTATACCAGGTGCGCTTGCTTGTCGCCATGCCTATAATATCCGTCGGCGCGCGGAACCGCGATACCATGCGCACCGTCATGCCGGAAATAGAGGTGACGACGATCGCCTTTGCATTTATGTCGATCGCCATGCCGGCGGTCGCGTGGGATATCGCATCCACAAGGTTCTTTATCTTGAATTCGCTTGTGCGGAAGCGCTTGGCATAATTGATGTGCTTTTCGGTCTCGCAGATGATTTCGGACATCACGGCGACGGTTTCCACCGGGTATTTGCCCGCGGCGGATTCACCCGAAAGCATGACGGCGCTCGAGCCGTCGTACACCGCATTGGCGACATCGGATATTTCCGCGCGGGTGGGGCGGGGGTTCTTGATCATGGATTCGAGCATTTCCGTCGCGGTAATAACCCGCTTGCCCAGCAGGCGGCATTTGGTGATAAGGTATTTTTGCAGCGCGGGAAGCTCGGTAAAAGGGACTTCGACACCGAGATCGCCTCTGCCGATCATGATTCCGTCGCATTCGGCGCAAATTTCCTCGATATTGTCTATGCCGGTGCGGTTTTCTATCTTGGCGATAATGCTTATATCCTCGCCGCCGTTTTCGCGCAGGAACGCCTTTATATCAAGTATATCCTGCCTGCACGAAACAAACGAAGCGGCGATAAAATCCACGCCGTTCTGTATCCCGAACAGCAGGTCGCTTTTGTCCTGCTCGCTCAGATAAACCGATTTCAGTACCTTTCCGGGGAAGCTCATGCTTTTTCTGTCGGAAAGCTCGCCGCCGATAATGCAGCGGCATTTGATATCCGTTTCGGTCTTGCCGATAACTTCGAAGCTGACAAGCCCGTTGTTTACGAGTATCCTGTCGCCGATATCAAGATCATTCGCAAGCCCCTTGTAGTTAACGCTTACGCGTGTCGCGTCGCCCTCGATATCCGCCGTTGTGAAGGTGAATTCGGCGCCGTCGTCGATATGCACCTTCCCGCCGGCAAAGGTCTTTATGCGGTATTCGGGGCCCTTTGTGTCCAGCATTATCGCGATCGGAAGCCCAAGCTCCTCACGCACGCTTTTTATCAGCTCGAGCTTTTCGAGATGTTCGGCATGGCTCCCGTGTGAGAAGTTCAGCCGCGCGACATTCATGCCAGCCCTGCACATATCCGTAAGCACGCTTTTGCTGCTGCTTGCGGGGCCGATAGTGCACACTATCTTTGTTTTACGCATATTTATCCCTTGCCTTCCTCTGCATGACATTCAAATTACAATTACTCCTATTGTATCACATATATACTTTTCGGGCAATGAATATTACGCCGTATTTACTGCCGCTTCGCACCCGCAAGCCGTGCATTTTATACAAACACAGCGGCGGTTTTCGGTGAAAAATGCCGAAAAAAAGCGGGCTTTTCCGCAAAGCCCGCTTTGTGCTTATTCTATATGTTTATGGAATAATTACCGCCGTAAAAGACCTGTTCGAGCCACTTGAACGACCATTCCACCCACCTTGCGACATAGGGTATGTTGTAGGGGAGGGTAGCTCCGTCCGGTGTCGTTTCGGCGTTCGCGCGGGAAAGCCCGTGCCCGCCCATCGGGAAAATGTGCAGCTCGCAGCCGATGCCTTTATCGGTGAGCGCGCGCGCAAACGCAAGCGAATTTGCAACCGGAACGCAGGTGTCCGGTGCAGTGTGCCAGATAAAGCAGGGGCAGGTGCGTTCGTCGACGTGCATGTCGAGGTTGGCGCGGGCGTTCAGCTCCGGCGTGCGGTCGGTGCCGAGCAGGTTATCGAAAGTCACCTTGTTCGTGGGGACGTTGTTTGTGACGACGGCATAACCGAGTATTGCAGCATTCGGACGGAAAAGCGAGCTTTCCATGCCGAGAATTTCGCTTATATCGCTTCTGTGCCAGCAGGTGGCAATATAACCCGCAAGATGCCCGCCGGCGGAAAAGCCGATAACGGCGATGCGCTCCGGATCGATATTATATTCCGCCGCGTGGGTGCGTACATACGCCACGGCGGCTGCGGCATCGTAAAGCGGGTGATCAACCTTCGCACGTTCGCCGCAGATATAGCGCAGAATGAAGCAGTTGTACCCTTCTGCAAAATAGGCGCTTGCTATCGGTTCCGCCTCGCGGTCGGAGGTGTAGGCATAACCGCCGCCGGGGAAAACTATCATGGCGGGGCGCGCGCCCTTTGTGATCTCCGGCGAAGCCGTGTGAACCATTGTCTGGAGCGTTACTTCGAGCGCGCCGTCGTATATCTCTTTTTCATGAAGCCGTATGCTTTCCATTTTTTATTCCTCCGTTTTTATATGTTTATGGAATAATTGCCGCCGTAAAAGACCTGTTCGAGCCACTTGAACGACCATTCCACCCACCTTGCGACATAGGGGATATTGTATGGGTTCCCCTCCGGGCGGTTTGCCCAGTCGGGCGCGGTTTCGGCGTTCGCGCGGGAAAGCCCGTGTTCGCCCATCGGGAAAATATGCAGCTCGCAGCCGATGCCCTTATCGGTGAGTGCGCGTGCAAACGCAAGCGAATTTGCAACGGGAACGGATGTGTCCGCCGCAGTGTGCCAGATAAAGCAGGGGCAGGTGCATTCGTCGACGTGCATATCGAGGTTTGCGCGGGCGTTCAGCTCCGGAGTGCGGTCGTCGCCGAGAAGCGCGTTGAAGGAGCCGTCGTGTGTCGGCACGTTGTTGGTTACGACCGGGTAACCGAGTATCGCCGCATCCGGGCGGAAAAGCGTGCTTTCCATGCCGAGAATTTCGCTTATATCGCTTCTGTGCCAGCAGGTGGCAATGTAACCCGCAAGATGCCCGCCGGCGGAAAAGCCGATAACGGCGATCCGGTGCGGATCGATATTATATTCCGCGGCGTGGGTGCGTACATACGCCACGGCGGCTGCGGCATCGTAAAGCGGGTGATCAACCTTTGCCCGTTCGCCCACGGTATAGCGCAGAATGAAGCAGTTGTAGCCTTCTGCGAAATATGCGCTTGCTATCGGTTCCGCCTCGCGGTCGGAGGTGAACCAATAGCCTCCTCCGGGGAAAACTATCATGGCGGGGCGTGCGCCCTTTGTGATCTCCGGCGATGCTGCGTGGAGCATGGTTTGGAGCGTTACTTCGAGTGCGCCGTCGTATATCTCTTTTTCATAAAGCCGAATTTTCTGCATTTTTCCTTTTCTCCGTATAGCTTTTTATAGCCGCCGCGATAACGGCAAGCGCCGAAATATATATGACCGTGTCGCCGAGCGTACAGTAAAGCGTTTTGCCCCGTATCGGAGTGATATCGGCGTAAAGCGTGCATTCGGCAAGCGGTTCGGTTTGGGCGGTTATCCTTCCGTGCGGGTCGATCACCGCCGAGATGCCGGTATTTGCCGCGCGAACGACATATTTTCCGCTTTCGATCGCACGGAGCTGCGAATGCCGCAGGTGGGTATAAATACCTACGCTGTCGTTGAACCAGCTGTCGTTAGTGACAACGGCGATAAGCTCCGCCCCCGCAGAGGTGCCCGCACGTGTGAACTGCGGGAATATCGAATCGAAGCACACGGCCGGTGCGATATCACACAGCGGGGTCGAGATATTCTGTGCCCCGGCGCCCTCGCAAAGCTCGTAACGGCTGTTGTTGAATTCGGCGACAAAGGGGAACATTCTGCCGAGAATGTCGGTATAGGGGATAAATTCCCCGAAGGGCACAAGGTGGTGCTTGTCGTAACAGCCGCTTAGCCCGCCGCCCGGAGTAACGGCAATAACGGAATTGTATTCGCTGCTCGAATCGTAGCGGATCACCCCGGCGACGATCGTCACCCCGTATTGCGTGCATATTTCGGAAAAAGCCGAATGCAGCCGACCGCCCTCTTTGAATTCAACCGGAATTGCCGTTTCGGGTATGAAGATCACGGAAGCGCCGTTTCCCGCCGCCGAAACGGCTTGGGAAATGTATCTTTCGAAAATTTTATCGCGTTCGCCGGATGCCCATTTTTCGTTGGAAAGCACATTGCCCTGCAACGCGGCGACACGCGTTTCGCCGCCCGATGCGCCGGTCGGCAGAAAGTACAAAACCGACCCGCATATAAGGTTGAATGCGATTATCGCCGCACCGGCAGCCGCGTATGCAGCCCCTCGGTTTGCCGCCGCAAGCACAAAGCAGGCTGCGGCGGAGGCGGTAACAAAGGTAATGAAATACCTTCCGAGCAGGGAAGCGGTGGCGATATACGGCAGGAATCCCGTCATCGAAACCGCAGATCCGCCCCATGGGAAGGCAAGCGTTCCGACAGAAGTTATCCATTCGGCGATAACCGCCGCCGCGCCGAAGCCGAGAAACCGCAGTTTACTTCCGCAAAACGGCAGGTATGCAAGAAATGCCGTCGATTGCAATGCCGCGTGAAACAGCGGTATCAACAGGCAGGAGCATACCAGCACAAAAACCGCCTGCACCTGCGTAAAACCGAAGCGTGTATAAGGGTACAGCTCCGAAAGAAAGGAATAAAGCGGCAGATAAAGCGCAAGAAAATAAACGAACGTGCAGATCCAGATATGCCCGGCTCCGCGCTTTTTTTCGATCGCGTAAAACAGCAGCCCCAGCGATATCGGGGTGAATATCCATGCCTGCTCCGCAAAATAAGGCAGAGCGGCAGCAAGCCCCGCAGCCGCGCAGATCGGCACGGGGTGCGAGGCAAGCTTTTTTATCGCAGAGCTATTCAAGGCTTTCGGCCATCCGCATGACCGATTCCGCCGCGGTGCGGAAGGCATCGAACGGCGTTTCGAAGATGTATTTGTGTTTGAGCGTTTCCGCCGCGAGCGATGCAAGCCCGGTGAAGTCCATCAGGTGCGGTTCGATGGTGAGTATCACTTTGCCGGTTCTGTCCGCATTGACGGCGGCAAGCGTTTCGGCAAGATGCGCGACCCCGCACCCGGGAGGGACAATGGTGCCCTCCTCGTCGGCATCCTTAATATGAAAATATTCTATGTAATCCTTGAGCATCGGGTAGCCCTTGGCGGCATCGAGCCGGCAGAAGGCAAAATTGCCGGGGTCGAGCACGGCTTTGAGCCTACCGCCGAAGTGCGAAAGCAGTTCCAGCTCGCGCTCGGGCGTTTCGCCGTATATATCCTTTTCGTTTTCGTGGCAAAGCGTGAATCCGCGCGCCTCCGCAAGCGAAAGGATTCTGCCCACCGCTTCAAAGGCGCCTGCACGGAATTCATCGCCGCTCATACCGTCGGCAGGGTAAAAGCTGAACACGCGCAGCCTTTTGCAGCCGAGCATATCGCCGATATCCATTATCCGTTCCAAAAGCTTTTCGTGGGCTTCCATATCGCCGTCCAGCTTTATTTTGCCGATCGGCGTGCCGAGCGCGGAAATGCCTATGCCCGCGTTTTCGAGCTTGTGCTTTACGGCTTCGACCTCGCCGTCCGTGAGCGCGGTGAAGCTTTTTCCGTCCACCCCGCGCAGCTCGATCATGCCGATCCCGAGCTTTTGAAGCCCGGAAAGCTGCTCGTCGAAATTCGGGCTTATCTCATCGGCAAAAGCCGAAAAAACAAACTGTGCCATAAAAAATCTCCTTTTCTGTGCGATCAATCAACGCCGACGGGCTTGCCTTCGATAAAATACCCGCGGTAGGTCCTGCCTGTGGTGAAGGTGTATATTGCTTCCTCGCCGTGCACCCACTGCCCGCGTTCATCGGTGATAAAGCTGCCGTCGGCATCCGTCATGCGTGTGTCCATGAGGTTGTTGCGGAAGGTGCCGTTATAGCGTTCGCCGTTGGGAAATATGTAAATGCCCTTTTCGCCGTCGCGCATATCGTTTTTGAAGTAGCCCTCGTAACGGCCGCCGTTGTCATAGACCATTATTCCGTAGCCGTTTTTCAGATCGTCGCTGAAATCGCCCTCGTATACCGCGCCGGATGCCCAGGTGTATTTCCCTCTGCCGGAGCGGACATCGTTTTCGTAATAGCCCTCATAGGCGTTTCCGTTCGAATAGGTAAACACGCCGTAGCCGTTCTTCATGGAATCGAGCAGCGAGCCGGAATACACATCCCCGTTGGCATAGGTGTATTTGCCGCTCCCCGTGATGGCATCGTTTTTGAAATCGCCCTCGTAAACATCGCCGGTGGCGGAAAATGTCATCGTTCCGCGGCCCTCGCGGCAGCCGCCGGAGATATCGCCGACATAAACATCGCCGTTTTGATATTTGATCGTGCGGTTGTAAAAATCCAGTTCGGCTTCCGCGCCGTTCTGATACCGTATGGTACCGCTGACGGGCTGGCCGTTTTTCGATTCCCCGATAAACTTCGCACCGTTTGCCAGCGTGTTATAGCGGTATCCGCGCATGAGTACGACGGCAAACGTCGCCGCGGCAAGCGCCAGTGCTGCGCAGAGTATGATGAGTATCGGGTTTATCTTACGTTTTTTGTTCACTGTCGTGCATCCTTCCCGAACAGCTGCGAGAGCATATTCGATACGGCATCAAGTACTTCGGGGAAAATATATGTGAAGGCGAGCGTGCAAAGCGCCGCAACGGCGATCAGCAGCAGCACGGAAAGCAGCCCGGCGCCCTTTTCGCGGTATTTAACCTTGGCAAGCCCGAGCCGTTCCGGTGCGATATAATATTTCCCTCCGCCGGCATCGGCTACCATGCGGGTAAATTCGCCCTTGCGCCCGAGAGCGGCGCGCAGCAGCGGATTGCTCTTTACCCCGAGCTCCTTCATCGTGAGCGCGCTTTCCGGCGATGTTGCATCCACCGCAAGCAGCGCCCTGACAAAGCCGCCCAAAAAACGGTTGCTGCAATAAACGGCAACGGCGGCGACGGCAAAGCCGATCATCAGAAGCCACAGTATTGTCTGTATGTTATTGTCCATGCCAGCTCCTTTTCGCTGAGTGGGGCGGAGCGGTGCCGCCCGGGCTTATTTGCCGAGATATTCCTTCCCGCCCATGTAGGGGCGAAGCACCTCTGCGATATCCACGCTTCCGTCGGCGTGGAGATGGTTTTCGAGATAAGCGATAAGCATTCTGGGCGGCGCCACAACGGTGTTGTTGAGCGTGTGGGGCAGATATGTGCGCCCGTCCGCGCCCTTCACGCGCATTTTGAGCCTGCGTGCCTGCGCATCGCCGAGATTGGAGCAGGAGCAGACCTCGAAATACTTCTGCTGCCTGGGGGACCATGCCTCGATATCGCAGGATTTTACTTTGAGATCCGCAAGATCGCCGGAGCAGCATTCAAGCTGGCGAACGGGTATATCCATGCTGCGGAAGAGCTCCACGGACATTTTCCACATTTTATCGTACCATTCCATGGAATCCTCCGGACGGCACACGACTATCATTTCCTGCTTTTCGAACTGGTGGATTCGGTAAACACCGCGTTCCTCGATCCCGTGCGCGCCCTTTTCCTTGCGGAAGCAGGGGGAATAGCTCGTGAGTGTCTGCGGGAGCTTTTCTTCCGGGATAATCTGATCTATGAATCTGCCGATCATGGAATGCTCGGATGTGCCGATAAGGTAAAGATCCTCGCCCTCGATCTTGTACATCATGGAATCCATGTCGTTCTGGCTCATGACGCCTTCGACGACATTGCCGTGGATCATGAAGGGAGGGATGCAGTAGGTGAAGCCCTTGTTGATCATGAAATCGCGCGCGTATGCAAGCACGGCGGAATGCAGCCGTGCGACATCGCCGAGCAGGTAATAAAAGCCGTTGCCCGAAACGCGCCCTGCGGCATCCATGTCTATGCCGTTGAATTTCGCCATTATTTCGGTGTGGTAGGGGATCTCGAAATCCGGCACCTTCGGTTCGCCGAAGCGTTCGACTTCCACATTAAAGGAATCATCCCTGCCGATGGGAACGGAAGGGTCGATAATGTTCGGGATGCGCATCATTATGGCATTGATCTTCTCGACAACTTCCTTTTCCTCTGCGGAAAGCGCATCGATTCTGCCGCCTTCTTCTGCGATACGGCGCTTTATTTCCTCCGCCTCGTCGCGTTTGCCGCTTGCCATAAGCCCGCCGATCTGCTTGGATGCCTTATTCCTTTCGGCGCGCAGCGCTTCGACTTCGACTTTGATCTCGCGGTTGCGCCTGTCGAGCGCGATGACTTCGTCGACAAGCGGGAGCTTATCATTCTGGAACTTCTTTTTGATGTTTTCCTTTACTGCCTCGGGGTTTTCGCGTAAAAACTTGATATCGATCATTTTATTATCTCCGTAAATTAAATTTCATTATTGAAAAAATCGCTTCCGCAAAGCTTTTTGATAAGCACTTCGAGATCCTCCGGCGAGGAATACGCAAGCTTCAAAACGCCGCTTCCGCCGCTTTTGCGGGAAAGTGTCGCCTTTCTGCCGAGAATATCGCTCATTTCGCGTTCGATCCTGCCGTAATACTGATCACCGACAATATCTCGTTTTTCGCGGCTGCCCGCACCGGAAAGCAGGTTTTTCACAAGCGATTCCGTCTGGCGTACAGAAAGCCCGCCGCGGATGACCCTTTCCGCCGTCGCGGCGGTAAATTCGGCGCCGTATGCCGGGGCAAGCGGGATAAGAGCCCTTGCGTGGCCGTAGGAAAGCGTTCCGGATTCGACCTCCTTCAGCACGGTCTCCGGTAATTTGAGCAGCCGGAGTATATTTGCGACCGCCGCGCGGGATTTGCCGACTCTTTCCGCCGCCTCCTCCTGCGTGAGCCCGAAGCGCTCCATAAGATCGCAGTATCCGCGTGCTTCCTCGGCGGGGTTCAGGTTTTCGCGCTGGAGATTTTCGATCAGCGAAAGCTCTGTTGCGCTTTCGTCGCCGATATCCTTGATAATGGCGGGTATTTCGTTCAGCCCGGCTATCTTGGAGGCTCTCCACCGCCGTTCCCCGGCGATTATCTCGTAATACCCGTTTTCCTTACGGCGCACGGCGATCGGCTGCAATATCCCGTGCCGCTTTATGGAATCGGCAAGCTCGATAAGAGTTTCTTCGTCAAAACTCTTTCGCGCCTGAGCGCGGTTGGGTTCTATGTCCGAAAACTTTAATACGGTTATGCCGCCGTGTTCCTTTTCTTCTATCGCATTGTCGGTGAGCAGGGCTTCAAGCCCGCGCCCCAAACCTTTTTTTGCCATTGTTTATACCTCGCATCGGTCGATAAGTTCTTTTGTGACCGCGGCAAATGCCGCCGCGCCCTTGCCGTTACGGTCGTAATCGGTTATCGCAAGCCCGTGGCTGGGGGCTTCGCTGATCTTTACGCTGCGCGGGATCGGAGTGCGGAATATCTTCCCGGCGAAAAAGCGCTTGATCTCCTCCAATACGGCAATTGTCAGGTTGAGTCTGCCGTCGTACATATTTATCAGCACACCCAAAAGCTCGATATCCGGGTTGTAAAGCCGTTTGATCTGCTTTATCGTCACGGTGAGCTGCGAAAGCCCTTCCAGCGAATAATATTCGCACAGCACCGGGATAACGACGTATTTCGTGGCGGTGAATGCGTTTATCGTGAGCAGCCCCAGCGAGGGCGGACAGTCTATGATTATGTAATCGTAATCCGCGGCGACCCCGGATACGGCGCTTTTCAGGCGGTTTTCGCGGTCGGATGCATCCACAAGCTCTATTTCCGCGCCGACAAGGTCTATGCTTGAGGGGATCACATCCAGCCCCTTTACGGAGGAACGCATTATAAGCTCGCGGCAGTTCTTTCTGCCGATAAGCAGATCGTAAACACTGCCGGAAACGCTTTTTTTATGTATGCCGACACCGCTTGTGGCATTGCCCTGCGGGTCGAGGTCGATAAAAAGTACCTTCCTCCCGCTGCGCGCAAGGCAGGCGGCGATATTGACGGCGCAGGTCGTCTTTCCCACCCCGCCCTTCTGGTTGGCGAAGCATATTGTTCTGGCTGTCCCCATTTGCTTACCGCTCCGTTGATTTCTTTATTATATCACAGTATACCAAATTACCGCAAAAAGTCAAGAAGCAATACGATGAAACAAATAAAATATCGGATTTCGGGGAATTACCTATTGACAAAGTCGGAAAAAGGCTTTATAATACCACCACAGAGGTAGGTAAATAGCAAAGGAGAGATGAAAATGACCGTATATGCGGACAATGCCGCCACGATGAAGATATCAAAACGCGCGCTTGCGGCTTATAACGAATGCGCCGAAACGACATATGCCAATCCTTCAAGCCTCCATTCCGAGGGGCAGCGTGCAGCCGAAAGGCTCCTGCGCGAGAGGGAACGTATCGCCGCTATACTGGGCGCGGAGCCCGCGGGGATATACTTTACCTCCGGCGGGACGGAATCGGATAACATCGCCCTGCGCACCGGGGCATATCTCGGTGCCAAAAAGGGCAAAAAGCATATAATCAGCACCGCCTTCGAACATCATGCCGTGCTGCATACCCTGCGCGAGCTCGAAAAGGAAGGCTTTTCGGTGGAATATCTTGATGTCGGCGCGGGCGGCAGAGTCACCGCGCAGCAGGTCGCTTCGGCGATAACGCCGGACACCTGCCTTGTCAGCATCATGTTTGCCAACAACGAGATCGGCACCGTTATGCCGATCTCCGAAATAGGCGCAGTCTGCCGCGAAGCGGGCGTTCTGTTCCATACGGATGCCGTGCAGGCGGCGGGTCATCTGCCCATAGACATCGGGGAAATGAATATCGATATGCTTTCGCTTTCGGCACACAAGTTCGGCGGCCCGAAGGGCACCGGCGTTCTTTACTGCCGCAAGGGCATTCGCCCCGCGCGCATTATGTTCGGCGGCGCGCAGGAACGCGGATACCGTCCCGGCACGGAGGATATTCCTTCCGTTGCCGCGGCTGCGGAGGCACTTTGCGAAGCCTCGGAGCATATGGCGGAAAACGCAAAAAAGGTCTCCGCCCTGCGCGACAGGCTTATCGAAGGGCTTAGCAGAATACCGCATTCCTCGCTGAACGGTGCAGGGGGCGAGCATTTACCCGGCATAGTCAGCTTCTGCTTCGAGGGCATCGAGGGCGAAAGCCTCCTGCTCACGCTTGATATGAAGGGGGTCTGCGCCTCCTCCGGCTCCGCCTGCACCTCCGGCTCGCTCGATCCCAGCCATGTTCTGCTGGCGATCGGCAGGGTGCACGAGATCGCTCACGGCTCGCTGCGCATTTCGCTTTCCGAGCACAATACGGAGGAAGAAGTCGAATATATGCTGCGCGTTATTCCCGAAGCGGTGGAATACCTGCGCGGGATGTCCCCGCTCTGGCGCGAAAAGGTCGCCGGGGAAAAACCGTTCATACTGAAATAGAAGAGAAAAGAAAGAGGGTATAAAAATGGCACTGTACAGCGAAAAGGTAATGGATCACTTCCGCAACCCGCGCAATGTCGGCGTTATCGAAAATGCGGACGGCGTCGGTGAGGTCGGAAACGCCAAATGCGGCGATATAATGAAAATATATCTGAAGATCGAAAACGGCATCATTGTCGATGTAAAGTTCGAAACCTTCGGCTGCGGCTCGGCTATCGCCTCCAGCTCCATGGCGACGGAGATGATAAAAGGCAAGCCGGTGGCTGAAGCACTCACAATTTCCAACAAGGCTGTCGCGGAGGCGCTCGACGGGCTTCCCGCACACAAAATGCACTGCTCCGTTCTGGCGGAGGAGGCTATTCGCGCCGCGATAAAGGATTATTACGACCGTAGCGGGATTGCCTATGACTGCACCGCGTTCGGCGGCTGCGCATGCTGCGCTCACAACACGGAGGAATCGGAATGATATCCACCCGCGGGCGCTATGCCGTCCGTATAATGATCGAGCTTGCCGGGAATTACGGCAAACCGCCGCTCCCGATGAAGACCGTCGCCGCAAGGCAGGGTATATCGCTCAAATATGCCGAGCGGATACTGCCGGACCTTGTCGCGGGCGGGCTTATCGAAGGCTCACGCGGGAAGGGCGGCGGTTATTATCTTACCCGTCGGCCGGAGAAATACACGATTTTCGATATACTCCGGTATTCGGAGGGCGATCTTGCGCCCGTCGCCTGCCTTTCGGGCGGTTCGAGCGGCTGCGAACGTGCCTGCGAATGCCGCGCGCTTCCGCTCTGGAAGGGCTATTACGAGTTGACGGAAGAGTATTTTTCCGGGGTAAAGCTTTCGGATCTGCTGTAAAACCGCGCTTGCTTGACACATTTTCGCCGTTGTGGTATAATGCCCTCGTACAAAATACGGGGGTATTTTTTTTATGAAAAAAAGATTTCTTTCCGCATTTGCGGCGCTTATGCTTGCCTTTTCCGCAATGCCTGCCGGCGCTGCGGCGGAACGGGCGGATTATTGCAGCACTGTTGCCGCGGACGGATTCAATACCGAGCTTCTTTCCGGCACGGTGATCGTAGCCGACAACGCGGAATATACAAAAAGTGCCGCATATGCCGTCGTTGTCGACCGGAACGGCAGGGTGGTCTCCGCCGGCGATATAACCGGCGGTGCGGATATCCCCGCGGGCGGCTTTGCCGTCTGCACCGGGAAGGATAAAAAATCCCTGATCGCCTTTGCCGCGGAGGGTGATCTGGCATATTACAGCGCCTCCGCCGGAAGCGTTACCTTTGCCACGGAGGGCTATACTCCCTTCGGCAGCACCGAGCTTGCATATGATGCCGTGAACGCAGCCCGCGCGGAAAACACGCTGATAATCTATCGCGGAAGTAAGGCGACCGGCACAAATGTCTGGGGCTATGAGGTGTGTGTCGATGCGGAGGGCAATGTCGTTTCCGTCGGCGGCAACAATAACGATATCCCGGAGGGCGGTTTCGTTCTCAGCGCCGTCGGCACAAAGAAGCAGCCGCTCACCGATGCCGCCGCCGTCGGCATGAAGGTCATGCTCGACGAACAGGAAAAAACCGTAACGATCTCCTTCGATAAAGCCAACGCCGCGGAATATTATAACGTTCAATCCGAAAAGGCGCTTGCCGTGTACAACGCGATGCTTGCCTCCTGCGCCGATTTCGATACCGACACCTCCGCCGCGTGCGCCGAAAGGCTGGTCGCGCTGTGCGGCGGGATAAGCGATTCGCTTAAAGATAAGACGCTTGTCCGGTTCCTTTCGCTTGCCGACGAGTTCAAAACCGTTTGCGCCCGAATGGATGTTGCCTGTATGGAAAGTGTTGCCGTCGAAACGCGCTCGCTCTGGCTGCGTATACCGACGGTGCGCACCGCATCCACGGTGAAAAGCGTTGTCGATGCGGTTGAAGCCGCGGGCTTCAACCAGGTCTGTATTGAAGGGCTTTTCGATTCGACGACGATAATGCCCATGCCGGAGGACAGCCTTTACGAGCAGAACCCGGTTTACCGCGGCACGGATATGCTCAGGCTTTATACCGATGAATTCCATTCCCGCGGGATCGAAGTCGTTTTGTGGATGTCCTGCCTGCGCGCAGGCTATGAGGGGAGCGGCAACACCGCGCGCGGGGTCGCCGCGAAAAAGCCGGAATGGCGCGCCGTTTCGCAATCCGGAAAGGACACGGTCAGCAATGAATACGGGAACGCGTACTTCCTGAACCCCGCTTTGCCGGAGGTAAAGGAATTTCTGCTTTCCAATTATCGCTATATACTCGAAAATTACGATATAGACGGCTTCCAGCTCGATTATATCAGGTATCCGGAAAATTCCTCCGAAAATTACGGCTATGACGAATACACCGTTTCGGAATTCAAGCGCACGACAGGCGCCTCCGAAGCGCCGAAATCCTCCGGCCAGCCCGGGTGGAGCGAGTGGTGCGATTTCCGTGCCTCCAAGGTGACGGATATCGTTTCCGCCGTTTCCGCGCTCGTGCGTGAAATTCGCCCGGATATCCTGTTTTCTGCCGATGTTGCGCCGGAATATCCGTCGAGCAGGGTGAAAATGTGCCAGGATACGCTCGAATGGATATCAAAAGGCTATGTCGATGCCGTTTACCCGATGGCATACGGAACCACGGATGCCGTCCGGAAATGGACGGGCATGACAAACGATGCGCTCGGCAAAGACCAGTATTCGGTCATCGGCCTGCGCGATAACGGCGCGGAGGTATTCACACAGCAGGTGCTTGCCGCACGTGCTCTCGGCGCGGACGGTATCGCCTTTTTCTCCTACGGGCAATACATCGCGGGCGATTATTCCGGCGTTGTCGAAAACGGTGTGTTCGCGCACAAGGCGCTCTCGCCCACATATAACGCAAAAGCGGCTGCGGCTGCGGAGCTGGAGCATATCGCAAACGGGATAAAGCTTTATATGTCCCGCAATGAGCTTGCGGATGAGACGGGTGCATATTCCGGGCATAAGCTGCGGGTCGAAACGCTCATAAACGAAAATATTCCCGCCGTGATATCCGCGATAGAGGCAAACGGCGCGGAAGCGGAAAAAGAAGCCTTTGCGAAGATTATTGACGAGTGCGGCGAGATCGCTTCCGAATGCCGCGATTCCGGCGGAACGTATTTCGCCGTTATAGGCGAGTACATTGCAAGCCGCGTGCCGGTGCTGCAAAAGATATTCGATAATGCCGCGGACGATGTGAAAAAGGCGTTTGCCGAAGCTCTTGCGGCAAAACGCGCGGCAGAGGAAGAAAGCAAAGCGGATGCTTCTTCGGAAGGCGCTTCCGCCGAAAGCGATGCCGGTACCGGGGACGAAAAATACAAGCCCAACGGGTTCGAGCGCGCGGTACAGGTAATCGGCACCGTTATCATGGCGACAGGAGTTTTCGGTCTGCCGGCGTACTTTATTCTCAATGCCCGCCGCAAGCGGATCGCAAAGGGTAATGCGCAGGGCGGCAAACCCGATTCCGGCGATGAAAACGCCGAAAACGGCGAGGACACGCAGAAAACCGACGAAAATACGCAGAAAACCGACGGCGCGGAAGATAAAGAAGAATAAAAACAAGGGGTGCGAAATCCGATTCGCGCCCCTTTTTGCTTTTTGTGAATATTCAGCCGTTCTGCTCTATCGCATCAATAGCATCGGCAATTATGTTATCCGCCTTTGCCAGCTCGATTGCCGCGCGGTCGGAATCGCAGCCGGTCTTTGTCATGATCATTCTTATCGCGCGGTCGACAAGCTTTTTGTTGTTGGGAACCATGTAAGCCATGAAATTCCCGCGGACTCTGCCGAAGCGTATCATTGCGCCGGTCGAAAGCATATTCAGCACCATCTTCTGCGCCGTGCCCGCCTTCATGCGGGTGCTGCCGGTGATGACCTCCGGCCCGACCGGAACAACAATGGGCTGTTCGGAAAGCGGTATGAGATCGCTGTTCGGGTTGCAGGTGATGCACACCGTTCTCGCACCGCATTCGGAGGCGTATTTCAAAGCGCCGATAACACAGTTTGCGCTGCCGCTCGCGCTGATGGCGACAAGCACGTCGCGCATTCCGAACTTGCGGGCGCGCAGCATATTGACGATAGCGAGCGGATCGTCCTCCGCGGATTCACGCGGGGCGAAGATCGCATCCACGCCGCCCGCCATGAGCCCGACAACGGCATCGTACCCGACACCGTAGGTGGGCGGGCATTCTGCGGCATCGAGCACGCCGAGCCGGCCGGATGTCCCCGCGCCGCAATAGTATATGTGCCCGCCGCATTTGAGCGAATCGGCAAGCATATCTATGCCTGCGGCGATCTGAGGCAGCGCCTTTTCCACCGCAAAGGCGACGGTTTTGTCCTCGTCGTTGATGACCTTTGCTATCTCGATAGCCGACATTTTATCGATATTCTTTGTTTTTTCGTTTATGCTTTCCGTTGTGAGACGGGAATAATCTGCCATAAAAACACCTCTTTGTCCGTTTGCGGAAATCATACCACATACAAGCGGAAATGTCAACAAAAGCGGCGCGAAAACATTGCGGCTATTGACATGCGGCGGCAAATGTGCTATTATACGGATGTATAATCATTGTTTACGGGTAATGCTATGGACAGAAAAAAGATAAGCCTTATCGTACCGTGCTATAACGAATCCGAAGCGCTTCCGTTTTTCTTTGCGGAAACAGACCGTGTCATGTCCGCAATGACGGAATATGATTTCGAGGAGATTTATGTCGATGACGGCTCCTCGGACGGAACGCTTTCACTGCTGCGCGAAAGAGCGGCATCGGATCCTTCCGCGCGGTATGTTTCTTTTTCGCGGAATTTCGGCAAGGAGTCGGCTATGCTCGCGGGGCTTCGCACCGCAACGGGCGATTATGTCGCGATACTTGATGCGGATTTACAGGATCCGCCCTCCATGCTGCCGGAAATGCTGCGTATCATAAACGAAAAGGGCGTGGATTCGGTCGCGACACGCCGTGTCACTCGCAAGGGCGAACCGCCTATCCGCAGCTTTTTCGCGAAATGCTTTTACAAAATCGTCAACCGTATCTCAAAAGTAAAGCTCGTTCCGGGCGCGAGGGATTTCCGGCTGATGACAAGGCGCATGGCGGATGCCGTGCTTTCGCTTTGCGAATATAACCGCTTTTCCAAGGGTATTTTCGAATGGGTCGGGTTCAGAACCGAATGGCTGCCGTTCGAAAATGTCGAACGTGTCGCCGGGAAGACAAAATGGTCGTTCTGGGGGCTGTTCAAGTATTCCGTGGAATGCATACTCGCCTTTTCCACCGTGCCGCTTGCGATAAGCTCGTTTGCCGGATTTTTGATGTTTATCGGTTCGATCGTCGGCGCGCTTGTCATAATCATCCGCAAGATAATCGATACCCGCTCCGCCGTTTCCGGCTGGGCATCGCTCGCCTGCATAATACTTTTTGTCTGCGGGATACAGCTGCTTTGTATCGGTATACTCGGTCAGTATCTTTCGAAAACCTATCTGGAAACGAAGCACCGGCCGTTATATATAATTTCCGAAACCGAAAAAACGGAGGATAAAAAATGAAGCTTGGAATAATCGCGCCCTCCCACGACAGAGACGGCGTAAAGTTCGTCGCCGATCTCGGGCTGAAATATGCCGAGTTCGACATCAACGCCCCGGATTACGGCTATGTCGATTTCAATGAGGTCGCTTCCGCGCTCGAAGAATTCGGCGTGAAGATGGGCGCAATCGGCAGATGGGGAACGGAGCGTATACTCGAAAGCGGCGAGGTGAACGAGGAGGAATTCAAAAAGGAATGCTTCCTTGTGGATTTCTGCCGCCGCGTCGGCTGCCCGGTTTATATGACCGGCATCAACTATGTCGAATCGCGCACGAGGTTCGAAAACCTCTGCTCCGCGGTGGAATATCTTCGCCGCCTGCGCGATTACTGCGGCAGCGATGTAAAGCTCTGCACCTATAACTGCCACTGGAACAACTATATCGACAAGCCCGAGGAATGGGAGATCGTCAACAAGCATCTCGGTATCGGCATCAAGTACGATCCCTCGCATTCCATCAACGGCGGCCGCGATTATATGCGCGAAGCGGTCGAATACGGCGGAATGGCATACCATATCCACCTCAAGGGCACGATGAATATCGGCGACGGCAGGATCGACGATCCGCCCGCAGGGCTGGATATGATCAACTGGGGTATGCTTCTTTCGGTGTTTGCAAAGCACGGGTATGACGGAATGCTCTCTATCGAACCGCATTCCGAGACCTGGCAGGGCGAGCTCGGCAGGAAGGGTGTTCTTTACACCATAGATTACTTCCGCAGAATGCCCTTTATCACCGAATGATATTCCGGCGAAGGGATCGTCCGCCGAAGGATGAAAGCAGCCCGGAATTCCGTCTGTATATGTGCGAAAGGCTGGATGGGCTTTCGCTCAAATATGTGCTGGAACGCGACCCGGAAAAGGGTGATTACGTTATCGGCAAAAACGGAGTGCTGAGCTTTTACCGCGGCGAATTCTCGGTCGTCTGCGGCGGCAGTGAACTGTTCCGCTGCGACGGGAGCGAGCTGCACGCATGGGAATTCATGTCGCTCGACGGAGCGACACTTACCGGCCCGGACAAAATAACCGGCAGGGAACGTACAATACTCGCATATTACACATATTACCGAAAATAAACGGAGGAGCGCCATTTGGGCGCGACATTTACAATGGAAACCATCAGAATAGGCATTATCGGCTGCGGCGGCATCGCCAACGGGAAGCACCTTCCCGCGCTCAAAAAGGTGGAAGGCGTGGAAATGGTTTATTTCTGCGACATTATCAGGGAACGTGCGGAACAGGCGGCAAAGGCATACGGCACGCCGGATGCGAAGGTCTGCACCGACTACAAGGAACTGCTTTCGGATAAGAGCATCGACGTTGTTCATGTTCTCACGCCGAACCGTTCGCACAGCTTTATCACCGTTGATGCGCTCGAAGCGGGCAAGCACGTCATGTGCGAAAAGCCCATGGCGATCAACTCCGAGGAAGCAAAGAAAATGGCCGAAGCGGCAAAGCGCACCGGCAAGAAGCTCACCATCGGTTACCAGAACCGCCAGAGAGCCGATTCGCTTTATGTTAAGCAGGAAGCCGAAAACGGAACCTTCGGCGATATTTACTTTGCCAAGGCAACGGCTATCCGCCGCAGAGCGGTTCCCACCTGGGGCGTTTTCATGAACGAATATGAACAGGGCGGCGGTCCGCTTATAGATATCGGCACCCACGCGCTCGATCTCACGCTTTGGTGCATGGATAACTACAAGCCGAAATACTGTGTCGGTACGACCTACCACAAGCTCGGCGAAGTGTTCCCGACAGGCAATGCCTGGGGCGATTGGAAATCCGGCGATCTCACTGTCGAGGATTCCGCGTTCGGCTTTATAGTTATGGAAAACGGCGCTACGATCATTCTTGAATCGAGCTGGGCGCTCAATATACTCGACCCGCGTGAAGCCATCACCACGCTTTGCGGCACCGCAGGCGGCGCGGATATGCTGGACGGTGTCCGTATCAACGGCATCCGCAACGGCAGGCAGTATGTTCTCAAACCCGATCTGAACGCGGGCGGCGTCGCATTTTACGACGGTGCCGGCAACGAAGATCCCGCCGTGCGCGAAGCAAGGCTCTGGATCAAGGCGGTGCGCGAGGATACCGAACCGTTTGTTACTCCCGAACAGGCATACACGGTCAGCCGCATACTCGAAGGCATCTACACCTCGGCTTCCACCGGCAAGCCCTACTATTTCGACTGATCCCCCACAGCAAGGAGGTAAATTTAATGAAATTAGGCGTTATAACCGTTCTTTTCGGCGACCGTCCCTTCGACGAAGCGCTTGCATACCTCAAAACACTCGGTATCGAGGAGCTTGAGGTCGGCGCGGGCGGCTACCCCGGCAAGGCGCATTGCGACCCTGCCGTTCTGCTTGCGGACGATAAAAAGCTGAAGGAATTTACCGATACCGTAGAAAAATACGGCATGAAGATCAATGCGTTCGGCTGCCACGGCAACCCCGTTCACCCGAATGCGGAGATCGCAAAGAAATACCGCGACGACTGGCACAATGCCGTTCTGCTTGCCGAAAAGCTCGGCATAAAGAAGCTTATCGGATTTTCCGGCTGCCCCGGCGATTGCCCGGAATCCAAAAACCCGAACTGGGTCACCTGCCCCTGGCCGGAGGATTTCTTCAATGTCCTCAAATGGCAGTGGGAGGAGGTTCTCATCCCTTACTGGAAGGAAGAAGTCAAGTTCTGCAAGGAGCACGGGCTTGAAAAGATCGCCCTCGAAATGCACCCCGGGTTCTGCGTTTACAATGTTGAATCTCTGCTTAAACTGCGTGATGCAGTCGGCGATATGATCGGCGCGAACTTCGATCCTTCCCACCTTATCTGGCAGGGTGTCGACCCCGTTGCCGCCATACGCAAGCTCGGAAGCGCCATTTACCATGTCCACGCAAAGGATACGAAGATCGATAAGCTCAACACCGCCGTCAACGGCGTGCTGGACACCAAGCATTACGGCGACGAGATTCACAGAAGCTGGATATTCCGTTCCGTCGGCTACGGCAACGATCTCCAGTACTGGCGCGATATGATCAGCAATCTCCGCCTTGTCGGTTATGACGATATCCTTTCGATCGAGCACGAGGACAGCCTTATGACAAGCCGTGAAGGTTTGGAAAAGGCAGTGGAATTCCTCAAGCTTTCCATGATCCGCGAGCCTTCTCCCAAGGAAATGTTCTGGGCGTGAAGGTACTTATCGCGATAGATTCCTTTAAGGGCAGCATTTCTTCATCGGATGCCTGCCTTGCCGCCGCGCGCGGGTTTACGCGCGCGGGTATCACGGATATAACCTCGCTCCCGTCCTCCGACGGGGGCGAGGGTTTTTGTGTCTGTATGCGCTCGCTGTTCGGCGGCGAGGTGCTGCACGATACCGTCGCCGCACCGTGCGGCGGGCAGACGGATGCCGAATATGTTTTCGATTTTGCTTCCGAAACGGCGTATGTCGAGCTGGCTTGCGCAAGCGGGCTGACACTTGTCCCGGAGGGGAAGCGCGATATAATGTCGGCAAGTACGCTCGGCACGGGCGAGCTGATAAAAGCCGCCGCTGCAGCCGGTGCAAAGCGCATTGTTATCGGTCTGGGCGGCAGCGCCACGAACGATTGCGGCATGGGGCTTCTGCACGCGCTCGGTGTTCGGTTTTACGGAGCGGACGGCAATGTTCTCGTTCCGTGTGCGCGGTCGATGCCGCTTGTTGCGCGGGCTGATAAAACCGCACTGCGCGGCTATGAGGGAATTTCATTTACCGCCGCCTGCGATGTGACAAATCCGCTTTGCGGCGAAAACGGCGCGGCGCGGGTGTTTGCGCGGCAGAAGGGCGCTTCCGAACGCGAAATATCGCTTTTGGACGAATACGCCGCTTCCTTTGCTCACGCCGTGGGTATAGATCCGCTTTCCGCCGGCGCAGGCGCGGCAGGCGGTACGGGCGGCGCGCTTATATCCGTGCTCGGCGCGGAGTTCGTTTCCGGCGCTTCGCTGCTCACGGGGGCAGAACGCTTCCGCGAGGCGCTTTCGGGCGCTTCGCTCGTTCTCACCGGCGAGGGCAATACCGACGGGCAGACTGCCTCCGGCAAGCTTGTCTGTGCGGTGGCGGATGCGGCAAAGGGCGCCGGAGTGCCCTGCGTTGCCATTTCCGGCGGGCTTTCCTCCGGGTGCGAGCTGCTTTACAGCCACGGTGTCACGGCGATGTTTTCGCTGTGCAGCCGCCCCGCAAGCCTTGAATACTGCATGGAAAACGCCGGTTTGCTTATGGAATCCGCGGCATACAATGTTGCAAGGCTCGTTTCCGCTTCGGCGGGGGAAAAACAATAAAAAAGCAGCGTTTCTGCCAAAGCATCGGCGGAAACGCTGTTGTATCTTGCTGCTTTATATATCCGTGTTGGGTATAAACGCCGTCAGCACCCCGTGCATGACATAACGTTCGCTTCTGTCGGAGGAGACGTTTGCACAGGTCACAAGCGTGCATATGCGTGAATCGGCGCTGTACGGGTTGGTAACGGAAAAGGTGTTGAGCGAGGTTATCTTTTGCAGGAAGGCAAGGTAATCCTCCGAGCCGGCAAAATCGACATTGATAAAGAACGCCTGATTGTTGCGGTATGCGCTCAGCAGCTTGTAAATGTAAATGCCTTCTTCGCGGTAGACTTCGATGGTGAGCGTTTTTGCTTCGGTATTGCGGTTCGCACTTTCCATGAATGTCTTTAATGTCCGGAACATTGTACCGTTCTTCATGCAGTGACCGTAAAAGACACTGTTGTAATTTTCGGGATAATTGTCCGAAAGACGGAAATCGGCAAAAACGCTGCCGGAATCGGTATAATTGCCCTGGAAATCGTGGTTGAGGTAATAATCGTTATCGTCGCTCTTCATAACGGGGTAATCGATCCGCGTGTGGCTGACATATATCCAGGCATAGGTCGAAGGGTATCTCGACCTCATGGAAAGAAAGTTGTAATAATACTTGCTCTGCCTGTCGCGATCCTCTACCGAATCGACATCACCGATATAGTTTTTGTAATTGCCGCCGGAATCAAGCATTTCGCGCAGGGTAAACATGGATGCCGGTTCGAGCAGGGGCGAAGAACGCTTTACCGCCGAGGTGTTCACGTCGGCACGGATGGAATCGTATTTATCGTTGGTGTCGCGTGTTTCGATATAGCCGGATACCAGCATATAAAGCGAATAGGAAAACACAGCGAGGCAAAGCGCGATCAGCAGACAGCGAAGCAGAAGCGAAGGTAAAAGCTCCTTTTTATCGCCCGAGGCATCGCCGCCGACATCGGCAGAGGTGAACCCGGCAAACGAATCCTTAAAAGAGCCGTGAGCGTTGTCCTGCAAAACGAACGCCTCCTTTCACTCTATATTATACGCAAAGTTGCACTAAAAAGCAAGCCGTGAGGCGCTTTATTTCAAAAATCGTTACAAAACAATTCCGCGCGGGAAAATTTCGGGAAAAACGGTTGACTTTTCGCGCGATTGGTATAGAATGTAAAATAGTGTTTTATGATTACTTTCCGGAGGAACGAAAGAACAATGGCTATCAAAGCAAAACAGCTCGAAAAAAACAAATATGAATTCAGCTTCACTATCGAAAAGCCGGTGTTCGATGCCGAGATCGAAAAGGTCTACCGCAAGAACGCACCCAAGATGAACATACCCGGCTTCCGCAGGGGCAAGGCTCCCAGGCACATTATCGAAAAGATGTACGGCGCAACCGTATTTTATGATGAAGCACTCGACAATCTTCTCCCCGAAGCATATGAAAAGGCTCTCGGCGAAACCAAGCTCGAAGCGGTCAGCCGCCCGGAACTGGATATTGTCTCTATCGACGATAACGGCGTATGCCTGAAAGCGGCGGTGTGGGTCAAGCCGGAGGTCGAAATTTCCGAATACAAGGGCATTACCGTGGATAGGGAAGCCGTAAACGTTACCGAAGAGGACATACTCAAAGAGATCGACCTCACCCGCGAACGCAACGCCCGTATGCTCACTGTCGAAGATCGTGCAGCGGCGGACGGCGACACAGCCGTGATCGATTTCGAAGGATTTGTGGACGGTGTCGCGTTCGAAGGCGGCAAGGGCGAAAACTATTCGCTCCGGCTCGGCAGCGGCAGCTTTATCCCCGGGTTCGAAGATCAGGTTATCGGCCATAAGACCGGCGAGGAATTCGATATCAACGTCACCTTCCCGGAGGAATACGGGGCGGAAAACCTTGCCGGCAAGGCAGCCGTGTTCAAAATAAAGCTTCGCGAGATCAAGGTCAAGGAGCTCCCCGTGCTCGATGATGAATTTGTAAAGGACGTTTCCGAATTCAACACCGTGAACGAATACAAAGAGGATGTTAAGAAGCACCTCACCGAACGCCGCGAGGCTCAGGAGGACAACAAGGTCGAAAACGCGCTTATCAATGCGCTGCTCGAAAATACCACCGTCGATATCCCTCAGTGCATGATAGATAACGAGGTGGACGGCTATGTCCGCGATTACGAATACAGACTTCGCTCTCAGGGCGGCAGCCTTGATATGTACTTCAAGTACACCGGCATGACAATGGAACAGCTCCGCGAAAACTTCAAGGCGGATGCCGAAAAGCAGGTCAAGACACGCCTCGCGCTCGGCAAGGTTGCCAAATCCGAAAAGCTCAAGGCGCTCAAAAAGGATCTTGATGCCGAATACAAGAAGATAGCTTCGGGATATAATGTTGATGTCGAAACCGTCAAGACGAGCATCCCCGCCGAAAGCATCAGCGAGGATATCGTGCTTCGCAAGGCAGTGGACTTCATCAAGGAAAACGCCGTTATCAACCAAAAATAATCGAAAGGTCTGGTCAATATGTCATTGGTACCGATGGTCGTCGAACAAACGGCGCGCGGAGAACGCTCCTACGATATTTTTTCGCGCCTGCTTAACGACAGGATAGTATTCATAGGCGAGGAGATAAACGACACCGTTGCCTCGCTCGTGGTGGCACAGCTTCTGTTCCTCGAAAGTCAGGATCCGGAAAAGGAAATATCGCTTTATATCAATTCCCCCGGCGGAAGCATCAGCGCGGGCATGGCGATATACGACACAATGAACTATATCAAATGCCCTGTCAGTACTATCTGCATCGGTATGTGTGCAAGCATGGCTGCGTTCCTTCTTGCCTGCGGCGAAAAGGGGCGCAGGATCGCTTTGCCGCATTCCAAGATAATGATCCACCAGCCGCTTATCGGCGGGAATTATCGCGATCAGGCGACTAATCTCGAAATTGAAGCGGCCGAAATGCTGCGCACCCGCGAAATGCTGAACGATATCCTGGCATCCGTCACCGGCAAGAGCCGCGAACAGATCGATGCCGATACGGACAGGAACAACTATATGGATGCCCTCACCGCAAAGGAATACGGGCTCGTGGACAACGTTATCGGGAAGAGAGAATGATCCGCTATGGCAAAAAGCAATAAAATATGCGGCTTCTGCGGCAGACCTACCGACCATGTCACCACGCTCGGGATCGAGGGCAACAGGATCGATTTCTGCGACGAATGCCTTTCGCTTTGCTGCGAAATAGCCGCGGAATACGAAGAAACGCTCGCCTCCGGCGACAACTCATCAGAAAAAGCGGCGGCAGAGCACAAGGGCGCGAATCTGATAAAGCTGCCCAAACCGGCGGAGCTGAAAGCCGAGCTGGACAAGTATGTTATCGGTCAGGACGAAGCGAAAAGGACACTTTCCGTCGCCGTTTACAACCATTACAAGCGTATAAACGCGCTTGCGGCAGCGGGCGGTAAGCCGTCGGAAGACGATGTAGAGATCGGCAAAAGCAATATCCTTCTGCTCGGGCCCACGGGCGTCGGCAAAACTCTGCTGGCGCAGACGCTTGCACGGATGCTGGATGTGCCCTTTGCCATAGCCGATGCGACAACGCTTACCGAAGCCGGATATGTCGGCGAGGATGTTGAAAATATCCTTCTTCGGCTTATTCAGGCGGCGGATTTCGATGTGAGCAAGGCGGAACGGGGGATCATCTTTATCGACGAAATAGATAAGATCTCCCGCAAGAGCGAAAACCGCTCTATCACCCGCGATGTTTCGGGCGAGGGCGTTCAGCAGGCTCTGTTGAAGATAGTGGAGGGAACCGTTTCCAATGTTCCTCCGCAGGGCGGCAGAAAGCACCCGAACCAGGAATTTATTCAGATCAATACCGCAAACATACTTTTTATCTGCGGCGGTGCGTTTGACGGTATGCGCGAGATCGTGGAAAATCGTCTCGGCAGGGCGACAGTCGGCTACAACGCGCCCACGCTTTCCGCTGCGGAACGCAAAAAGGGCGCCGACCTTCACAAGGTAACCCAGCAGGATATCATCAAATACGGTCTTATTCCGGAGCTTGTCGGCAGGCTTCCCGTTATAACCGTACTCGACCCGCTGGATAAGGAAGCGCTTGTCCGCATTCTTACGGAACCGAAAAACGCGCTTACAAAGCAATATAAAAAGCTTTTCGAATACGACGGAGTGGAGCTCGAATTCACGCCCGAAGCACTCGATGCCATCGCCGAAAAGGCTGCTGCGCTCCAAAACGGTGCGCGCGGGCTCCGGTCGGTGACAGAAAAGATAATGAACGGCTATATGTTCGATATCCCCTCGAACCCGGAAACGAAAAAGCTTGTAATAACAAAAGAAATGATCGGATAACGCCGGTCGCATAAGGAGTTATAATGACAGCTATCATTCTCGCTGCCGGTTTGGGCAGCCGTTACGGCGGTCTTAAACAGATCGACCCTGTCGGGCATCACGGCGAGTTTATTATCGATTATTCGGTATACGATTGCGTTCGTGCCGGCTTCGATAAGGTCATCTTTATCATCAAGGAGGAAAACCTGGAAGAATTCGAGGAAACCATCGGTTCCCGCGTGAGCGGAAGCATAAAGGTCGAATATGCCTTCCAGAACCCGGATGATCTTCCCGACGGATTTGCCGCTCCGGCGGAACGTACAAAGCCGTGGGGTACCGCGCACGCGCTTCGCGCCTGCCGCAATATCGTGGATGAAAAATTCGTCATCTTTAATGCCGATGATTTCTACGGCTACGAAACCTTCCGCAATATGTACGAAAGCCTTTCGGATGTGAACGACACCATGTTTTCCATGCCGGGATACATTCTGGCAAACACACTTTCGGAAAACGGCCATGTCGCACGCGGTGTTGCCGTTACCGAAAACGGCTGCATAAAGCAGATACGCGAGATCAAAAAGATCATGCGTATCGACGGCAAAACCGAATACGAAGAAAACGGTATTTGGCAGCCGATAGACGAAAATTCCCCTGTTTCCATGAACTTCTGGGGCTTCACCCCCGCGATATTCGCGCATATCGAGAAAGGCTTTTCGGATTTCCTGCGCAATCCCGCCACCGATCTTCTTAAAGACGAATACTATATCCCCAACGTTGTTGATGAAGGTGTTCGTTCCGGCGCATTCGATTGTAGGGTGATACACACCGGCGCAAGGTGGATGGGCGTTACATACCGCTCCGACAAACCCGCTTTCGTGGAATTTCTGAACGCAAAGATCGCTTCCGGCGAATATCCGGAAAATCTTTGGGGTGTCTGAACCCACGGCGGCAATATGCAGCAACGGGCTCCGCTTTCGGGAGGGGCTTCATAAGGAAGAAGGCAATGCAAAAGCTGCACTGCCTTCTTTTTTTACGATCCGAAAACGGGTGGTATACCGGTTTTGGCGACAAAATCCGATGCTCGCCGTATCTATGGACAATAGTGATATTCCGTGCTTAGCCCGGAGTGATATTTTCCTTTTCGGAAAGTGATATAAAAGCCTCCCGGCTTTTGTGGTATTATATTCGCCGCCTTAACTGCCGCAGGCAATATCACGATGCGAAGCATAATATCACTGTCCGAAGGACAATATCACTCGCCGGCAGGCGAATATAACTGAGGCGCACTCCGGAAGGAAGTGCGCCTCTCCGGCGGAGTTCTTTTTTTGTATCCCCGCATCTCCGGTGCCATTATCCGCTTCTGCTGCCGGACCCGTTAAATACCGCAAAAAAGCCCCCGGCGTAAAGCCGGGGGCTTTTGTTGTTATTGATGCTTGTGAAAGCCTTGCAATTACTTGCGGG
>ERZ1034952.115-NODE-115-length-71565-cov-10.159292_pt1 | contig 71565 bp, 60 predicted proteins | sample MGYA00520625_ERZ1034952 | MGnify/ENA primary metagenome ERZ1034952 (study PRJEB33766, sample SAMN09781773) | gut metagenome | biome: gut microbiome | host: Homo sapiens | place: Madagascar | study: EMG produced TPA metagenomics assembly of the PRJNA485056 data...
CACCAGCGTGCGCGCTGGTTCGCAATGACAGAGCGTTTTCTAACAGCCCCTTTTTGCATTATGTGCTCTCCCGTTCCACCAGGGTATGGGGAAACGAGATATGCACCGGGCTGTTGGGCTTTCCGGCGGCGGCTGCGTCGATGTCGGAGATCAGCATCTGGGCGGCCCTTTCGCCCATTTGCCTTGCGGGCATTTCCAGGGAGGTCATAGAGGTTTGCAGCATCCCGCCCAGGTGGTGACCGGTCAGACTCATGACCTTGATCTGCCCGGGCATTTCTATGCCCCGGTCCTTCAGAGCCCGGATGACCCCCAGGCCCTGAATATCCAGGGCGGCAATGATGGCATCCAGCTCCGGATTCTCGTCCAGCAGCTGCATAGTGCACTCGTAGCCGTACTGGAAAGTATTCACCTGCTTGTCCGACTCGCTGAAAATCTCCTCCAGGCCGTACCGGGCCACCCCCTCGCAGTATCCCTTCCGCCGCCCGGCATAGGGGCTCAGGTGCAGGGCCCCGGCCACCAGGCCGATGTGGCGGCAGCCCCGGCCATAGAGATATTTCACGGCGTTGTAGCCGCAGGCTTCGTAGTCGCCCACCACGCTGCTGATCTTCGGATCCTGGCAGCGGATCATCTGTACCAGGGGAATGCCGCTGGCCTTGATGTCCGTAATGAGCCGGTTGTTTCGGCCAGTGGAGTTCACCACAATGCCGTCCACCAGGCCATTGCGCATCCGGGTCAGGCATTCCTTTTCAATTTTGGGATCGTCGTCCGTCACGGAGATGATGGTGCTGTAGCCAAGAGACAGGGCCTCGTGCTCAAAGCCCTGCAAAATCTCCGCGAAAATGGCCAGATCCAGCCGGGGGACCACCATGCCCAGGGTATGCCGCCGCCCCTGCCGCAGGGCCTGGGCCATGATATTGGGATGGTAGCCCAGCTCCTTGGCGGCGGCATAGACCCGGGCCTTGGTGTCCGGGTGGACATAGGATGTATTGTTCAGTGCCCGGGAGACGGTGCTCACATCCACACAGGCAAGCTTTGCCACATCCTTTAAGGTTGCCATTGCAGTCACTCCTTTGTACAATCGTTTGCTTACGCGGAGGAAAAACCGCCGCTTTTTCTTCTGAATAGAATTGTAGCACTTCCGGTGCGTCAATGCAAGTCCCTCCCAAGAAAAAAGGAAGCGGCGTGAAAAGAGCAGGCTGCATCCTCCAAAATACACAAATACAAAGGTTTGCATGTGTGCAAAATGACATTTTGCGCAAAAATTTGCAGCCCGTATGCAAGATGTTGCAGAGCAGGCCAAATCGGTTGACAGGGGAGAATTGCCGTGATATAACTAAGGCACAGCAAAGCAAACGATTGCACAAGGCGATGCAAAACTCCGGCGCGCGAGGGGAGATGCAGAGCCGCGTGCATACAAACGAAAATTCATTTACAGAATTAGATTTTAAAGGAGATATTTATCATGGCTAAGGTTAAGACTTTCAAGACCATTTTCCCCGCTGTTTCCGTCCCCCTGAACGATGACTACTCCATCAACGAGCCCGAGTTCCGCGCTTACCTGCGTTGGATCAAGAGCTTCTACGGCAAGGGAATCGAGGGCCTGGTTTGCAACGGCCACACCGGCGAGATCACCGGCCTGACCCGTGCAGAGCGCAAGCGCGTTGTTGAGATCTGCGCCGAAGAGTGCGGTGACAAGATGACCATCATCTCCGGTGTCAACTGCGAGAACACCGCCGAGTCCATTGAGATGGCCAAGGAAGCCAAGGAAGCCGGCGCTGACGGCATCCTGCTGATGCCCCCCCACATGTGGCTGCGCTTCGGCATGAACCCCAACGCTCCTTTTGAGTACATCAAGGACGTTGCCGAGGGCGCCGACATCGACATCATCATCCACCTGTACCCCGCTACCTCCAAGGCCTTCTATCCTGTTGAGACCCTGATCAAGATGTGCAAGGAGATCGACCATGTCAAGTGCATCAAGATGGGCACCCGTGTGACCTCCATCTACGAGCACGATGTCCGTCTGCTGCGGCAGGAGTGCCCCGATATCTCCCTGATCACCTGCCATGACGAGACCCTGTGCGTCAGCTGGTTCCCCGGCATGGACGGCGCTCTGATCGGCTTCGCCGGCTGCGTGCCCGAGCTGATCTGCCCGGCATGGGACGTGTTCTCTCATCCCGATCAGCACACCCTGAAGGAAGCTCAGGATTGGTCCAACCGGATCTACCACATCTCCCAGGCCATCTACGGCGGCGGCCAGCCCTCCGGTGAGGCCCATGCCCGTCTGAAGGAAGCCCTGTACCAGAGAGGCATCTTCACCTCCGCTCTGATGCGCAAGCCCGTTCTGCCCCTGAACCAGGAGGAGAAGGACTGGGTCGCTCTGGGCCTGGAGCGCAGCCAGCTGCCCAAGGTCGACATGGAGCAGTACAAGTAAGCATCCGTTTGAGTTCCCATTGATTTGTCGGGGGCGCTGCCGAAAACGCGCAGCGCCCCCTTTTTTCCGAATTAAATAGAATGGAGAATAAAAATGAGCGAACAGAATAATACCCAGGTCATCGGCGCCGACGTCAAGCGGCTGCCTTTCAAAGACCTGGTCAAGCGCATCGGCCCCGGCCTGATCGCCACCGGTATCGTCATCGGCCCCGGCGCCGTTACCACCGCCGCCATGCTGGGCTCCAGCTATGGCTACAGCCTGGTGTGGCTGGTATGGCCCATTATCTTCATGGGTATGACCTTCATGATGGTCACCAACCGTCTGGCCATTGTCACCGGTATGCCCACCATCCACGCCATCCGCAAGTATTATGGCCCCGTAGCCTCCGGCATTGTGTCCATTGCCACGTTCCTGGCCTGCCTGTTCTTCACCATGGGCAATATTTCCGGCACCGGTGCCGGTATGAACCTGATTTTCGGCATCAACTGGAAGGTTGGTTCCGTGATCCTGATCGCGGTCGTCCTGTACTGCTATTTCGCAAAGAACGTCTATTCCAAGGTTGAAAAGCTGATCACCGCCTGCATTCTGGTCATGATTGTCTCCTTCTATGCCACTCTGGTTGGCGTGGGCGGTCCTGAGTGGGGCAGTTTCGGTAAGGGCCTGGTAGGCTTCCAGCTGCCTGAGGGCAGCCTGGGCACCGCGCTGGCCTTCATCTCCACCAACGCTGCCATCACCGCCGGTATTTACAATACCTACCTGGGTAAGGAAAAGAAGTGGAAGAAGGAAGACCTGTTCAACGGCGTTATGTTTACCGACGCCCTGGTTCACATCCTCAGCGTAGTGCTGATCTCCGGTGCCATCATGGTCGTCGGTGCCGTGGTGCTGCATCCCGAGGGAAAGACCATCAAGGCGCCTGCCCAGCTGGCTGAATTGCTGGTGCCTATTATGGGCGGTGCAGCCAAGTACATTATGGGCTTCGCCCTGCTTGGTGCCGGCTTCTCCTCCTTGCTGGCCAACACCCAGCGCGGCATGGTGCTGTTGGGCGCAGGCTTCGACAAGGATGTGTCCCTGGAGAGCAAGTTTATCAAGTGGGGCTGCCTGGCCTGCCTGATCTTCGCCATGGCCGTCTGCTACAGCTACGGCGGTTCTCCCACGCAGCTGATCCTCATGGCCAACATTGCCACCTCCGTGGCCACTCCCTTCGGCGGCCTGTTCGTTCTGCTGCTGCTGTGGCGGAAGGATGTCAACGAGGGCTACAAGAAGCCCACCGCTCTGCGGATCAGCATGACCATCAGCTATATCTTTGTGCTGTTCATGACCTTCTCCGCTCTGAGCACCTCCATCCCCAAGTTCCTGGCCTCCATCGGCCTGGGCTAAGGCAAATAAAAAAAGCGGGGCTAGGCCCCATATGGGTTCTAACGCTCAAAAAAGACATTGTGAGCCGGTCTGCGGACTGGCTTACAATGTCTTTCTATTTGGATGCTTTTCTATTTGCGGCAGCCCCTTCTGAATACGTTTGCGGCCAGCGCCGGAAAGGGCACTGGCCGCTGTGCTCGGATGGGATGTTTCTGCCCCTTGTTGTCAATCCCGGAATACATCGGTACAGATGCGGATAAAGGACTGAGCGGCCTCGCTGAGATAGCGCCCCGCACAGGTGGAGATGGTCAGGCTCTGGCTGGGGGCGTGGTCGAAGCAGAGAAATGTCAGGTTCAGGCTGTTTTCATAGGGCTCTGCAGTTTTGTCGTAGGTGATGGTAATGCCGCTGCCGTCGGAGACCAGCCGCAGGATGGTGCCGATGCGGTTGGCGCGGAGAGACGCTTTTGGCGTTAGCCCCCGGGTGCGAAGCACATTCTCCAGAAAGATACCCATGTGCTGGGTATTTGGCGGAAGAATAAAGGTCTCCTCCGTGCACTCGGCAAGGGAAATGATGGGGTGCTTCTGGCTGTCCTCCCAGACGGCCCGCTTTACCAGAGAGTGGCTTCTGGGGACGGCAAGAATCAGCTGGCTGCTGCACAGCTCATATTGGGTCAGAGAGGACTGCGGCTCCGGGTCTGCGTTGGAAATGGTGAGGTCTACATCCCCGTTGAGCAGCATTTTGGCGAGATTGGAGCTGCTGTCTTCCAGAATACAGACCTCAATCTGGGGGAACTCCCGGTGAAAGCGGTCTACCGCCTGCACCGTCTGACTGGCGGTGTCCATTTGCAGGCCGATGCGCAGACGGCCACTCCGAAGGGTCACCAGATCCCGCATTTCGTCGTTCAGCTGCTCCTGCAGGTTGATGATCTCCTTGGCACGGCGAACATATTGCGTACCGGCGTAGGTGAGGGAAAAGCCCTTCCCAATTCGGTCAAACAGGGGAATACCCAGCTCCTCCTCCAGCTTCTGGATGGCCTTGCTCAGGGCAGAGGGGGTGATATAAAGCTCGTTTGCGGCTGCGGTAATACTGCCTTGCCTGGCTACCTCCACGACATAGAGGTATAGCTTATCGGACATTGCCGGTCGCTCCTTTGGTTCGGTTTTGGACATTATAGCACGGAAAGGAGCGGGTGGTCAATCAGAAATCGCGGACGGAGCCGTCGATGTGGAAGTGACCCTCCGTGCCGCCCCGCTCGTTGGCAGGGTAGAGCGCCTCGGCATCCTCTGCCAGCTCTACGCCGATGCCGGGAGCATCCGGAATTTGCAGGAAGCCGTCCTGGCAGCGCAAGGGAACCTTTACCATGGCATTCTCCTGCCCGTTCAGGCAGAAGCCGGGCAGCTCCTGAATGGCCAGATTGGGGATGCTGGCGCAGATTTGCAGACAGGCGGCAGTGGAGACAGGGCCCAAGGGGTTGTGGGGAATCAGCTGTGCGCTGAAGCCCTCAGCAAGGGCGGCTACCTTTCTGGCCACCGTGATTCCGCCCACGGCGCAGACATCCGGGCGCACATAGGCAGCGCCGCCTCTGCGCAGGAGGGTCTGGAACTCCTGGTACTGGATAAAGCGCTCACCGGTGGCAATGGGAATGTGGATTTTCTTTGCAAGTGCACACATGGCGTCCGGGTCATCCGGCCCGATGGGGTCTTCCAGAACCATGGGGTGGTACTGCTCAATTTCTCTGGCAAAGGCCTCCGCCTCGGCCAGATTCAGTCCCCGGTGCACCTCGACAATCAGGTCAAAATCATTGCCGACGGCCTGACGGCTGGCGCCAACCTTGTCTGCCAGATGGGTGATTTTATTGGAATAGAAATCGCTGTGTGTATCCACATCCGAGTCGCAGACAAACAGCTTTGCGGCGGTGAAGCCCTCGGCCTTCAGCTTTGCACAGTCGGCGGCCAGGCCTTCTGCAGTGGTGCGGATAGGGCGCATGCTGGAGGCGTAGACCCGCACCTTGTCCCGGGTTCTGCCGCCGAGGAGCTGATAGACGGGAACGCCAAGGGCCTTGCCCTTGATGTCCCACAGGGCGATGTCAATGGCGCTGATGGCGCTCATAATGACAGAGCCGCGGAAGTACATGCAGCGGTACATGTTCTGGTAGTGGTGCTCTGTCTGAAAGGGATCCTTTCCGATCAGATAGTTCTTATATTTGAGAATTGCGGCTGCGGTGGCATCCAGGTAGCCCCAGTTTCCTGCCTCTCCCAGGCCGACGATACCGGCATCGGTATAAATCTGAACAAACAGATAGTGCTTGGCCTTTCGAAGCTTCAAATCCGTAATTTTCATAAGCAAGTCTCCTATAACGATATTTGGGCGGCAGAGATCTGCCGCCCTGTTGTATTTGTTTAGAATGCGGGCAGTACGGTGAGGGTATAGAAAATGTAGAATACTGCCAGAATCAGAGAAATCAGCCAGCCCTGCTTAAACAGGGACTTGATGTCGTAGCCGCCCCAGGCCATGGCGATAGGCACACCGGCAGTAGCCATGGGGGTGAGGAAGGCGGTCATGCAGGCGGAGGGAATCAGCACGGACAGGCCCACGGGATTGCCGCCCAGGGATTGCATGGTCAGCAGCATAATGGGCACGAAAATATTGGTGACGGCCTGATTCAGCATGAACTGGGTCAGAGCGAAGGGCACGATGAAGAACAGGGCGGCCAGTACGTAGTTATTATGCGTGCCGCCGACAATGGCTGCCAGCCAGTCGCCCACGACCTGGGCCGCACCGGTGGCAGTCAGAGCATTGCCCATAGCCAGTGCGCCAGCAAACATCATGGCGATGGAGATGGGCATGGCATTAATGGCTTCCTTCTCGGTCAGGACGCCCAGAGCAACCTCGAGAACGGCGCCAACTAGGCAGACCTGCCAGGCGGAGATACCGATCTTGCTGCCGAAAATCATTAGCAGAACGGAACCGAAGAAAAGAACGTAGCCCATGGTTTCCTGGAAGGGCTTCAGAGGTACTTTGGTTTTCTTGGAGCTCTCGTCGCCGGTGATGGGGACAGGGGGCTTGTCGGGGGCGAATTTTGGCAGGATAAAGTAGGCCCACACAAACAGAATCGCAATAACAGGCAGTCGGCCAATGGTGAAGGTCATGGGGGAGACAGCCACATCGGTGAAGCCGTAGGTCTCAAAGAAGCCGTTAAACTGGCCGGTAAGCATTACGGCAGTGCCGAAGGGCAGAACGCCGCTGCAACCCACGCTGAGGACGAACAGACCGAACACGCCCTTGGAGGGGCTGACGTCGAACTGCTTGCACATGGCTGCGTACAGAGGAAGCACGATAACCAAAGCCACGGAGGCGCTGTTCAGCAGGCTGGTCAGCACAATCATCAGAATCAGGCTGTACATGTATGCCCGCTTATAGGAGCCGCCTGCCAACTTTGCGATTTTTACGGTTAGCTTATCCACAAATTGTGTGCGGTTGAAGCCGGCTGCAATGACAAACATACCCACGATGATTGCCATATTGGTGTTGGCAAAGCCGCTCATAGCGGTAGCGCCGTCCAGGCAGCCGGTGAGAATCAGGGCTGCCATTGTGCCAAGGGCCGTAATGGCCATTGGAATTTTGTTGAGTGCGTAGCTTATCAGAGATAAGACAAAAATGACGATACAGACAACCAATTTACCTTCCATTGTTTCTATTTCCTCCTTTTATTTATTCGGCAGGGGAGATGTCGATGCTGATGTTGTACCAGGCCCAGGCCTTGGGGGGCAGGAAGACGGCACCGGGATCCAACTCCCGAACCTTCTGAGCCACATCCCGGAAGTACTGCTCCAGCTTTTCCTCGTCCCACTTCTTGAGGATGGAATCCATGTGGAAGGGTACGAGAATCTGGGCATTGTAGCTGGTGAAGAGCTTTGCCAGGGTTTCCGCATCCACCTGACCGCCCGAATACACATCCTGTCCCATGGGCCGGACGCTGCACTGGCGAATCAGCATGTTGGGCCGGATTTCCCGAAACTTAGAGATGCTCTCCTCCCAGACGTTCTGGCCGGAGGCAAGCAGAATCTTAAATCCGTTGTTCAGGGTAATCAGACAGTCCATGGAAAAAATGCCGCCCAGGGCGTCCACGTCCAGATCTCCCTTGACACCCGTCATCTTATAGGTGACGTCCACATCGGGGTCGTAGCAGGCAGCGCCTAAGGTATTGTGCTTGGCCTGGAATACCTCGATTGAAAAATCCGGAAAGGTCATTTTGCTGCCCGGAAAGGCGGGATAGATGCTGTCGTAGGGAAGCCGGTGGTACTTTGCTTCGGCCAGTGCGGAGACAGCAGGCAGAATAACCTTGGAATTGAATTTGTGGACAATGTAGCCCAAGTTCAACTCGTGGTCAAAATGGGTGTGGGTGACGATGACGTAATCCGCACCCTGGATATCCTCCTGGGTGTGGCCCGGCGTTTTGTCCGGGTAGTAGGGGTCAATCAGAAGCGTTTTTCCACTGGGGAGCACGATCTCATGACCGTTGCCCACATTGAAGCTGCGCATCTTAAAGCTGTGGCTGAGCATAAACACATCCGTCCTCTCTGTAGGTGGCTATGGAAGCCATTCGTTTTCCGCTGCGGTGTAAAATCAGTATAGCAATTGATTCCGGAAATGCAATTTCATTTTGCTCAAAAAATGTGGAATTTTTTTCAAAATGCGGTCTTCTGGGCGAACTTGTTTGGGCAACTTTCTGAAGAAATCCGGCGGTAGAGAAGGGAAACTGGTATAAATCAACAAAAGCGTGAAAGCGCGATTATGCAATTCGAGCAGAGCCTTTCCGCCCTCCCGGCAGCATGGTCGAGGGGACGGGATTTGAAATCTGGCATTATTGAATTTTTTTCAATAAAAGGCGATTAATGTTCATTTGATTTCCGGATTCTGCTGTGATAGCTTGTAACTGGACAAAGTCTAGTCCCGCTGGGGTTGGGCACAGGCAGGTGCCCGCCCCTTTGTGGGCGACAAACCGGAAACGAGGAGGAATTGAAATGACGGAAATTTGCTATCAGGATATTCGATATACGCGCATCGGAGAGCTGGCAGTGCTGACAATCGCGCGCCCCCAGGTGCTCAATGCGCTGCGGACACAGACCAAACAGGAAATTGCAGATGTGCTGGAACGGGTGGAGACGGATGCAGAGGTCAAGGGCCTGCTCATCACAGGAGAGGGAAAGGCCTTTGTTTCCGGCTCTGATATTTCGGAAATCGGCATTGACCGTCCCGGCTCAGAGACGGCGCAGATGTCTGCCAGGATGCATGAGCTGCTGGATCGGCTGGCTGCGCTGCCGAAGCCCACGATGGCAGTCATTAATGGCTACGCCCTGGGCGGCGGCCTGGAGCTGGCGCTGGCCTGTGATTTGCGGGTATGCCGGGAAGGAGCCCAAATGGGCCTGCCGGAAATCGATCTGGGTGTGCTACCCTGTTACGGCGGAACCCAGCGGCTGCCGAGGCTGATTGGAACGGGTCTTGCGAAAGAGCTTCTGTTCACCGGTAGAATGGTGGAAAGTGACGAGGCGCTGCGTGTGGGCCTTGTAAACCGTGTCTTCCCCCAGGAAACGCTGCTGGAGGACGCGGCTGCGTGGATGCAGACCATCACAGCCCGCTCCGGTGCTGCGCTGAAATATGCCAAGCAGAGTGTGGATCGGGGAATGGAGATGTCCCTGAAGGAGGGACTGGCGCTGGAAAGCGAAATCGCGGGGCTTCTTGTGGAGACACCGGAGGCAAAGTCGAATGTTACCGCGTTTCTGGAAAAGCGGAAGAAAAAGCAGGCGGAAAAGGCCGAAAAAAGGGGTGAACAGTGATGACAGACAAACCCTTGAAGGGCGTAAAGGTAATTGACTTCGGCATCCACGGGGCCGGCTCCTCCTGCGGCAAGACCCTGGCGGACTGGGGCGCGGATGTTATCAAGGTGGAGGCTCCGAAGGGGGATGCCTCCAGAATGTCCGGCATGCAGCTGGGCCTGCCCTGCACCGAGGAGGACAATATCCATTTTGAGATGATTAACGGCAATAAGCGCTCCATCGTTATCAATATGAAAACGGAGGAGGGCAAGACCGTTATGGAGCGGCTGCTGAGCAGCGCCAATATTTTCTTCTCCAATATGCGCCTGGGAGCGCTGGAAAAAATGGGGCTGGACTACGAGCACATGTCTCAGCGGCATCCTCATATTATCTGGGGTCACCTGAGCGGCTACGGTACAGAGGGCCCGCGGGCGAAGGAGCCCGGCTTTGACGTGGTGTCCTACTGGGCAAGCACCGGACTGCTGCTGGATTTGACGGAGGATGGCTACGCACCAAATACATCCCCCTTCGGCGTGGGAGACCTGGCGGCAGGAGCTATGCTGGCCGGAGGCCTGGCGGCATGCCTGTATCAGCAGGCGGTAACCGGGAAGGGGGAAAAGGTTATGAATTCCCTCTACGGCCATGCGGTCTGGACGGCAGGCTGCCTGATGCAGTCAACCTCCCGGGGAGATAAGTTCCCCAAATCCAGGAAGCGGGCCATCTCTCCTTTCAGCAATTCCTACCGCTGCAAGGATGAATGGTTTTTCATCGCCGTGATGGACTATGCTGGGAAGTTCCCCGCGCTGTGCCAGATGATTGGTCAGGGGCAGCTGGCAGCAGATCCCCGTTATGCAACGCTGGAGGCGGCGCAGGCCAACGAGGCGGAGCTGATCGAGATATTCGACGACTATTTCAGCAGGCATACCTGGGCAGAGGTTGACGCTGCCCTGACACAGCTGGATATTGCCCATAACCGCATTTGCCACTTTGCGGATCTGGCAGAGGATGAGCAGGCCAGAGCCAACGGCTATATCTACCCCATCCAAGGCCGAGGCGGGCGCAGAGATCTGGTAGCGGCCACACCCATCAAATTCGGCGTCAATGAGGCCGTGGAGCACAAAAACGCACCGCTCCTTGGAGAGAACACCCTGGAGGTGCTGCGGGAATATGGCTACTCGGAGGAAGAAATTCAGGCATTTTTGGACAAACATGTGGTTTATGCCCATGAATAAAGGAGCATTACAATGGACTTTAAGCTGACAAAGGAACAGGAGTTTTTAAGAGAAACAGCGGCGCAGTTTGCGGCGAGATACTGCGAGCCGGAGGCCGCGGATCTGGATGAAACCCACCGGTTTCCCATGGAGACCTGGAAGAAAATGGCCGAACTGGGACTGCTGCGGGTGAACCATAGTGAAAAATACGGCGGAACCGGATATGATGCCATCGGTGAAATGATTGTCATTGAGGAGCTGTCTAAGGCCAGCCTCTCCCACGGCGCTACCTATGCCCTGCTGGCCCACGGCTTTCCCACCTTCATCGAGAAATTTGGCACGGAGGAGCAGCGGCAGCAGTTTGTCCCTCAGGTGCTCAACGAGGGAGTCATTGGCTCGTTCTGCCTGACAGAGCCGGATGCGGGCTCGGACGCTACGGGCATTCACACCACCAGCACCCGGGACGGAGACGACTATATTCTAAACGGCACCAAGTGCTTTATTACTGCGGGAAATCTGGCCAAATACCATCTGGTGGTGGCGATTGCAGACACGGCCAACGGGGAGCGGGGCTTTAACGGCTTTATCGTAGACGCTGATACCCCGGGAATCAGCGTTGGAAAGCTGGAAAATAAAATGGGTCTGCACGGCCTGCCCACGGCGGAGGTAGTCTTTGAAAATGTCCGTGTCAGCGCTGACAGAATGCTGGGCGGCAAAAACGGCTGCGGAAAAATGATGAAATTTGCTTTGGGGACTCTGGATGGGGCCAGAATCGGTACCGGTGCGCAGGCTCTGGGCGTGGCAGCGGCGGCCTTCGAAAAGGCATTGGCCTATTCTGGGGAGCGTCGCCAGTTCGGGAAACCCCTGAATGCGAACCAGGGACTTGCCTGGGAGCTGGCGGATATGGCCTGCAAGCTGGATATGTCCCGGCTGCTGGTCTATCGGGCAGCCTGGATGGCGCAGGAGGGGCTCCCCTTCAGCAAGGAGGCGTCCATGGCGAAGCTATACGCCACGAAATTCGGCAGAGAGGTGGTAAACTCTGCGCTGCAGATTCATGGCGGTTATGGCTATACCCATGACTACCCCCTGGAGCGGATGTACCGGGATATCAAGATTACGGAAATTTATGAGGGCTCTTCGGAAATTCAGAAGGTTGTCATTGCCAACAATCTGATTCCCAGACCACCCAAGAAAAAAGAGGATAAGAAATAAGGAGGGAATGTGATATGAAGATTATTGTCTGCTTAAAGCAGGTGCCCGATACCTCCGGAAAGGTTGCGGTCAATCCCGACGGAACGCTGAACCGCGCCTCTATGAAGACCGTTACCAACCCCGATGACAGGAATGCCCTGGAAGCGGCCTTGACGCTGAAGGATCAGCTGGGCTGCAAGGTGGTTGTTATGACCATGGGCCCCATGACGGCTGTAAAAATGCTGCAGCAGGCCCTGGCTATGGGCGCGGATGAGGCGGTGGTGGTCTCCGGGCGGGAGTTCGGCGGCTCCGATACCTATGCCACTTCCCAGATCCTGGCGGCGGCTATCCACAAAATCGGGCTGGAGCAGGAGGATATTGTGCTCTGCGGCCGCCAGGCCATTGACGGCGACACCGCCCAGGTGGGCCCCCAGATTGCCGAAAAGCTCCATATTCCTCAGGTGACCTATGCCGCAAAGATTGAAAAGAACGAACAGGGACTGCTGGTTCGCCGAGCGCTGGAGGATGGCTACATGACCGTTCAAGTGCCCACACCGTGCCTGATTACCTGCGTGAAAAAACTGAATGAGCCGAGATTGATGAATGTTCCGGGCATTTACAGCATCGACAGCAAGCCGCTGACGGTGCTGGACTATCCGGCGCTGAAGGACGAGCCCCTGATTGATGTGACGACCATCGGTTTGAAGGGCTCTCCCACCAACATTTTCCGCAGCTTTACGCCTCCACAGAACAAGCAGAGCGTGATGCTGCAGGGAAGCGTTGGAGAGACCTGCCGTCAGCTGGCCCAAATTCTGGCTGATGCCAACATCATCTAAGGAGGTAGCGGAAATGACGGAATTTAACAGTGCGGATATCGCCGCGTTCCATGATGTATGGGTCTTTTGCGAGCAGCGGGAAGGAAAGCTAATGCCCACGGATCTGGAGCTCGTCTCTAAGGGCAAGGAACTTGCACAAGAGCTGGGGGCAAAGCTATGCGGTGTGCTGCTGGGCGGAGCGGGAATCGGCGAGCAGGCGGCAACCCTGGGCGGCTACGGTGCGGATAAGGTGCTGGTATGTGAAAGCCCCCTGCTGGAAATCTATTCCACGGATGCCTATACGAAGGTTTTGTGCGACCTGATTGAGCAGGAAAAGCCGGAGGCATTCCTGGTAGGGGCTTCCACCATTGGCCGGGACTTGGCGCCCCGGTGTGCGGCACGGCTTCATACGGGCCTGTGCGCAGACTGCACTCATCTGGATGTGGATGTGGAAAAATACAAGCAGTTCCTGCGGGAGGCCTCCACATTGAACGTGGACGGCATGGGCTGGGATATGGAGGATCGAAATCTGAAAATGACCCGGCCTGCTTTCGGCGGTCACCTGATGGCAACGATCATCTGCCCCCGCTTCCGGCCCTGCATGGCTACGGTTCGTCCCGGTGTGCTGAAAAAGGGTACATTTGATCCGGAGAAGGCCCGGCTGGTGGAGGTCGTTCACCCCGAATTCCGGCTGAGCCAGGAGGATATCCGGGCGGTCAGCCTGGAGGTTGTCCATGCGGCGAAGAAGCTGGTCAACCTGACGGAGGCAGACTACATTGTCTCCGTAGGCCGCGGCATCGGCAAAGATCCGGAACAGGGCCTGCAGTTGGCAAGAGAGCTGGCGGATGTCCTGGGGGGCGTTGTAGCGGGCTCCCGCGCTGCCATTGAAGCCGGGTGGCTGACACCGGATCGGCAGGTGGGACAGACCGGCCAGACGGTTCGTCCGAAAATTTATATTGCCCTTGGCATTTCCGGTGCGATTCAGCACAAGGCGGGTATGCAGGACTCCGGCTGCATTGTGGCTGTGAATCAGAATGAGGCTGCACCCATCTTTGAAATTGCGGACTATGGCATCTGTGCCGACCTGTTCCAGGTTGTGCCTCAGCTGATTGCTGCAATCCGTGCCGAAAAAGAAGGGGCGTAAAGCCGTTCTTCGCTTCCTGTGCAAACGTGGGGCTGCCTCGAATTTTTGAGGCGGCCCCACGTTAAAATTCGCAAAAGAAAAAGCAGACCCTTTCACAAAGGAAAGAGTCTGCTTTGCGTTTGAAAATCTTACTTCCGGATCTCCGGCAGGCTGGCTGCGGCTACGGACTGGCCTACCCGGCGGGTCTTCTCGTCGGGCAGCATGACCTGACAGTGCTTGGCAAGCTCGGGATGCTCGGCGGCAAGGACCTTCTGGCACACGTCCAGAATGATGTCGCCGCCCTTGCCGGACATGACCCGGCCCATGAGCATCAGGTGCTCAATGTCGTAGAAGTGGGAGTACAGAACGACGGCATTTGCCAGATATACGCCGATGTCGTGGTAGATCTTGGCGGCTCTGGGATCGTCCTCAGCCATGAGGGCCTGAACGACCTTCAGCTTCTCGGCGGGGGACAGGGCGGGATCCAGTTCGATGCCCGCTCTGGGTGCCAGCTTGATAACGGCGTCCTGGGAGAAATACTTGCAGCCCACGCCGAAGTCGGTGGACCACTCGTCCTGCATGGCGTCCTCTGCCAGGTCAACGGGGGCAAAGGCCAGCTCGGTGATCCAGCCCAGCACGTTCTTGTCTGCGTCCACATAGCCGACGGCCTCGGAGGTGCCCATGGCCAGGCCCATGATGTTGCCGGTGTTCAGGCCCATAGCGCCGGCCAGAGCGGACACGTCGCCGTCGTTGGCAACAACGATGGGTACATCGCCGATCTCGGCAGCGGCCCGGTCGAAGCAGGTCTTTACCTCGTCCCAGCGGCTGCGGGGAACCTTATAGAAGATGCTGGAGATCATGGGGGCGTTGCCGATGAAGGTACCGGCGGAGGAAACGCCGATGGCGTCTACCCGGGGCATCTTGGAGGCGGCGGTGCGGAAGGCGGTGAGGATCTCATTGTACTGATAGTTGGGGTCCTCGTTCAGTTTGGGGAACCAGACGACCTCTTCGGAATAGACGCACTCGCCGTCGATGACTGCGGAGACCTTCCGGTCGGAGCCGCCTGCGTCGAAGCCGATGCGGCAGCCGTCCATGTGGCCGCCCAGGGGCTGGGTAGACTCGTTGGGGGCGGGGCACTTGTCCAGAGGCAGGTCGATGATCTCCAGATTTACTTCATACAGCTTGTGGAAGAAGTCGTAGTCGAAGGCCCGCTTGCCGTTCTTGGAATAGTCGGCCTGGAGCTGCTTGGCGATATGGTCGCAGCCGCAGACATAGACCTTGAAGCCGCCGATGGACCACAGCAGGAACTTGACCAGCCGCTCCACATAGCGGTAGTCTGCCTTGGCCATGTCGGGGGTGTCGTGGATGAAGGTCTTGCGGACGGAGATCTGGCCCCGGTCCCGCTCAATGGCGATGGCGATGGGCTTTTTGGCATCCTTCAGATAGGCGTCCATCCACACGCCGAAGGGAATGAAGCCGGGGTCCAGCTCGGGTTTGGCCCCGATGGAATAGGTAACGCCGAGATAATTCATGTTCGATTCCTCCAAAAGTGCATTGATTGCAGAAATGAAATAAAGTTGGCCTTTCCCAAAAGCTGGAATTATGGATAAACAAAGAATTCAAAATGATAAAAATAGGCCAAATTCCCAGCTTTTTCATAAAAATTATACCATAGATACGGGGCGGTAGCAAGGAAAGAATGATGTAAATATTGCACAAAAACAGTGTTGCATAATTGTCGTTATCTTACAAACTTGTGCATAAATAGGCAAAAATGCCAAAAATGAGCAAAAAATCATTTGACATTGTTGTGATAGCTGATATAATTTATTTGTGCAAAGCAAACCCGCCGTGTATTGGGTCTGCGCAAATGCTGAAAAACTAGGAGGAGAAAACCAAATGAAAAAGCTTGTTTCCCTGCTGCTGGTTCTGACCATGGTTCTGGCTCTGGCCGCCTGTGGTTCTTCCGGCTCCACCACCGCAACGACCGCCGCCCCTGCTGCCGAGACCACCAAGGCAGCCGAGACCGAGGCCCCCGCCGCTGCCGGCGAGAAGGTCACCGTCACCATGATCACCGCCCAGTACGGCAAGCAGACCACCCAGTGGTGGGCTGACTTCGCATCCAAGTTCAACGCTGACCACGACGACATCGAGGTCGTTGTGGACTGCGTGTCCTGGAACGACATCTACACCGTGGTCAACACCCGCGTGGCCAACGGCGAAGCTCCCGACCTGCTGAACATCGACGTGTTCGCCGACTTCCAGGCTGACGGCCTGCTGCTGCCCGCCTCCGACTGGGTTTCCGAGGAGACCTACGCCAAGTTCTACCCCTCCTTCCTGGAGCAGTCCGTTGTTGACGGCACCGTTTGGGCTGTGCCCGATCTGGCTTCCGCCCGCGCTCTGTACTACAACAAGGACATCCTGGACGCTGCCAACGTAGACGTTCCCACCACCTGGGAAGAGCTGAAGGCTGCCTGCGAGGCCATCAAGGCTTCCAACCCCGATGTCTACCCCTGGGGCGTTGACATGACCACCGACGAAGGCCAGGCCTGCTTCGCTTACTATGCCTGGAACAACGGCGGCGGCTTCGTGGATGCCGACAACAACTGGGCTCTGAATTCCGCTGAGAACGTGGAAGCTGTCAACTATGTTGTCGACCTGATCAAGTCCGGCCTGACCAACACCGATCCCACCAACGAGACCCGCTATGACCTGCAGGAGATGTTCGCCTCCGGCAAGCTGGCTATGATGATCGGACCCAACCAGATCTCCAAGTACTGCGAAGAGAACGGCGGCATCAACTTCGGTGTTGCTTCTCTGCCCACCAACGGCGATAAGGCCGGTGCTTCCGTCGGCGTTATGGACCGCTTCATGTGCTTCGACAACGGCTACACCGATGCCGAGCTGGCCGCGATCTCCACTGTGATCGATGCCTTCTATGATGACGAGCCCTATGCCGACTGGGTTCTGATGGAAGACTTCCTGCCCGCTACCTCCACCGGCGCGGAACTGTGCGCCAAGGCCAACCCCGGCATGACCGCCTGGATCGACGTTGTCGGTTCCTCCAAGTTCTACCCCACCGCCAAGGCTGAGTGGGCAGACGTGAAGCAGGGCGTCATCGATGTGGAGCAGCAGGTGCTCCTGGGCGGCGACGCACAGCAGCTGCTGGACGAGCTGCAGTCTGAAGTTGCAGGCTAAGCACTCTATTTCTACGTAAACCCAAAGCGGGCCGAGCTGCAAGGCTCGGCCTGCTTTTCACGTCCGCTGTTTCCGGGACGTGCATCCCCGGGAAGCATCGGCAGACCCTTGTTTTTTGAAATGCTTTCAGGCAGGGCATTTGAGGGGACAAGGAACCAAACAGAAGGAGGTTGCTTCGTGAAGAAGAACACACCCCGTCGCCTGGGCAGCACGGTTGAGCCCTATATCTGGATTTTGCCCAGCGTGATCCTCATGGCGATTTTCATCATTGTCCCCATCGGATTCGTATTCCGCATGGCCTTCAGCCAGGTGACCAAGGCGGGCCTTATTAAGGGCTTTGCGGGCTTTGACAATTTCAGCAAGGTCCTTGGCAGCAGCAAATTTACCATGGTGCTGAAAAATACCGTTGTCTGGACGGTTCTGGTGGTCGTCCTGTCTACGGTGCTTGGCTTTATCCTGGCCCTGATCCTGAACAACCAGTTCAAGGGCCGCAAGGTTGCCCGGGCCATTGTGGTGTTCCCCTGGGCCACCACCCTGGTCATTCAGGCCAGCGCCTGGAAGTTCATCATCAATACGGACTACGGCGCACTGAATACCCTGCTGAAAACCCTGGGCATCATCCAGACCAATGTCAACTGGACTCCCACTCCCGATGCGTTTTTCGCCTGGGAAATTGCCTGCGGTATTTTCGTAACCATTCCCTTCGTGTGCTTCACGGCGCTGTCCGGCTTGCAGAGCATCGACAGCAGCCTCTATGAGGCCGCCATTGTAGACGGCGCCAGCTACTGGCAGAAGCTGTTCCACATCACCCTGCCTCTGGTAAAGCCCAGCCTGACCGTGGCCACGGTGCTGAACATCATCTATGTGTTCAATTCCTTCCCCATCGTCTGGACCATCACCAAGGGCGACCCTGCCAGCCGTACCGATACCCTGGTTACCTACCTCTACAAGCTGGCCTTCTACAATGGCAAGCAGGGCGAGGCTGCGGCGGTTTCCGTCATCGGCTTCCTGATTTTGCTGGTCTGCGCCAGCTGCTACATGGTCTCCACGCTGAAGAAAGGAGAGGATTAAGCTATGAAGGACGATGTTCGTGTTAACTGGAAACAGCTCCTGAGCCGAATCCTCCTCTACTTTGTGGTGGTGCTCATCTGCCTGTTTATTCTCTACCCCTATTTCGTTATGTTCTGCACGGCTCTGAAAAGCCGTGAGGAGATTTTCAGCATCAATGGCACCGTGTTCCCCATTAAATATATGTGGTCGAACTTCGTGGACATCTGGTCCAGAGCGCCTATGGCCAAGTACATGCTGAACTCCATCCTCATTGCAGGCGGCTCCACCGTCATCGCCATGCTCTGCGGTATTCCGGCGGCCTACGCCCTGGCCCGCATGAAGTTCAAAGGCCAGACGGCCTTCCTGGGCTTCATCATTGTGTCCCAGATGTTTGCCCCGGTGGTTCTGCTGATCGGTATCTACAAGGTCATGCAGATCCTGAACCTGACGAACTCCATTCTTGGCCTGATTTTCATCAATGCGGCCTTTAACCAGGCCTTTACCATCTGGCTCCTGCGGGGTACCTTTATGAGCATCTCCGCGGAGATGGAGCAGGCGGCCACCATTGACGGCTGCAACCGTGTCCAGGCCATGCTCCGGATCCTGCTGCCCGTGGCAGCCCCCGGCATTGTCACCACCCTGATCTTCATTTTCATCAACGCCTGGAATGAATACACCGTGGCCCTGTGCCTGATCTCCACCGATACCTTTAAGCCGCTGACCGTTGGCATCAACATTTTCAACGGCTACAATATGATCGAGTGGCAGTATCTCTTCGCAGCCTCCATCTTTGCAATCATCCCCGTGGTGATATTGTTCATGTCCATCGAAAAGAACCTGACCAGCGGCCTCACCGCAGGCGGCGTAAAGGGCTAAGTGAAAGCCACCTGTTCGCGCAGGTGGCTTTTTTAAATTAGAAGATTGGCACGTGCAGAGTTCAAAATGGTAAAGCACGTGCAGGCAGAGGCTTTTTTGATAAACGGAACATTCCGGACATTCGGCAGAGCGAACCCAAGAATGAAATGATTAATGTACAAAATACACGCCAAGAAATTGTATCTTTTTAACAAATTTGCGCAATAGCAGGCAAAATTACCCAAAAACAGCAAAATTTAATTTGACATTGAAAGTATGCTTGATATAATTGATTTATGCAAAGCAAGCCTGCCGTAACCGTTTGCCGCCTCATTGCAGGCAGCGCAAAAGGCAAACCAAAAGCCACCTGCTTGCACAGGTGGCTTCTTCAAAAAGAAAATGGAGCTTTACACACTACGCACTTGCTGATATACTGTTCAGCGGAAAAGGAGAAAAGAAATGGAACCAAGTTTGAAAGAAGTGCTCTCCCATTTTCAGACGCAGGGAGAGGTCGTTTCCTGTGAACGCTATGGCTGCGGGCACATCAACGAGACATACCTGGCCGTGACGGATACCGGGCGGCGGTATATTCTGCAGAAGCTCAGCAACCGGGCCTTCCCGGATATTGCCGGTCTGCAGGAGAATGTTGAGGCCGTCACAAAGCATCTGCACAGCAAGTCCTCCGATCCCCGGGCAGCTCTGACTCTGATCCCCACGGACGAAGGCAAGAGCTGGGTACATATGGGCGAAAACAGCGACTGGCGGATGTACGACTTTGTGGAGGACAGCCTGTGCCTCCAGGCCCCGGAGTGCCCCGAGGACTTCTACCAGAGCGCCATTGCCTTCGGCACCTTCCAGCAGCAGCTTACGGATTTCCCTGCTGAAACCCTGCACGAGACCATCCACAACTTCCACAATACCCCGGACCGCTACCGCCTGTTCCGGGAGGCTCTGGACAAGGACACCATGGGCCGGGCCGCTTCCGTGCAGCCGGAGGTCGACTTTGTATTGGCCCACGAGGCCGTGGGCGGCAAGCTGACGGCCATGCTTCGTGCCGGAGAGCTGCCTCTGCGGGTCACCCATAACGATACCAAGCTGAACAATGTCATGCTGGACGCAGCGACCCGGGCACCCCTGTGCGTCATCGACCTGGACACCACCATGCCCGGCCTCAGTGCCTATGACTTCGGTGACTCCATCCGCTTCGGCGCAGCTACCGCTGCCGAGGACGAAAAGGACCTGAGCAAGATGACCATTGATCTGGAGCTGTACCGGATCTTTACCCGGGGCTTCCTGACCGCCTGCCCGGGTCTCACCGAGAACGAGCGGAAGACCCTGCCTCTGGGCGCGCTGACCATGACCCTGGAATGCGGCGTCCGCTTCCTGACGGACTACTTAGACGGCGACCACTATTTCGGTATCCATTATCCCGACCACAATCTGGACCGCGCCCGCACCCAGTTCAAGCTGGTCTCCGAAATGGAGAAGCACTGGGATGAGATGGCGAAGATCGTAGAAGAAGAGACAAAGTAAAAGGAGAAACAGAAAATGAAGAAACCCATTTTGGTTGTGATGGCTGCGGGTATGGGCAGCCGCTATGGCGGACTGAAGCAGATCGATCCCGTAGGCTGCGAGGGTGAGGCCATCCTGGACTACTCCCTGTTCGATGCCCACGAGGCCGGCTTTGACACCGCCGTAATCATTATCAAGGAAGCCATTAAAAAGGACTTCATGGAGACCGTAGGGGCCAGATTGGAGAAGGCTCCCCTGGAGATCCGCTATGCCTATCAGGAGCTGGACAAGCTCCCCGCTGGCTACACCGTCCCCGAAGGACGCACCAAGCCCTGGGGCACCTGCCACGCGGTGGTCTGCGCCCGGGAGGCCATTGGCGAAGCCCCCTTCGCCGTCATCAACGCCGACGACTACTACGGCAAGGCCGCTTTCAAGGAGATCTACAATTACCTCTCCGCCCATGCCGATGACGGCAAGTACCGCTATTGCATGGTGGGCTATGAGCTGGGCAAGACCGTGACGGACAATGGCTCCGTGGCCCGGGGCGTGTGCCAGGTGAATGAGGAAGGCTATCTGGAAAGCGTCGTGGAGCGCACCAAGATCGAGAAGCAGGCCGACGGCGTGATCCGTTTCACCGAGGACGGCAGCACCTGGGCAGAGCTGCCCGAGAAGACCACCGTCTCCATGAATATGTGGGGCTTCACCCCCAGCTTCGCCGCCGAGAGCGAGGCCCGGTTCCCTGCATTCCTGGACAGGGCCCTGGCGGAGAATCCCATGAAGGGCGAATATTTCCTGCCCTCCACCGTCTCTGCCCTGCTGGCTGAGGATAAGGCAACGGTAAAGATGCTCTACTCCCCGGATAAGTGGTACGGCGTCACCTATGCCGCCGACAAGCCCGTGGTCGTAGCCGCTCTGAAGGCCATGACCGAAGCGGGTCTGTATCCGGACGGACTGTGGAAATAAGAATTCGACAACGGGGGGCTGCCGCAAGGCAGCCCCCCGTTAGCTTTCGTTCACTTTTGATGTATCCCGGCACAGCAGTTCCGGCAGCTGGGAAAGGGCTTCTATCTCGTAGTCCGGCGTCAGCCCCTCCGGCGCAGACTTGTGGTCGGGATTCACCCAGCAGGTCCGAATCCCTGCATTTTTCCCGCCGCGGATATCCGAGGACAGGCTGTCGCCCACCATCATGGCTTTTTCCGGAGCATAGCCTGGAATTTGGGCGGCGCAGGCATCGAAGAATTCCCTGGCCGGCTTGTTAAAGCCCAGCTCCTGGGAGACGAAGACCCGCTCAAACACCGGATACAGCCCCGCGCTTTCCAGACGGCTGTGCTGCACCGAGGCGGTGCCGTTGCTGGCCAGGAACAGCCGGTACTTTCCACGGAGCTCTTCCAGAGCTTCCCGTGCCCCGGGCAGATAGTAGTGGCCAATGCCGAGGTTGAGCTCGTAGCTCCGGGCGACGCTTTCCGGGTCTACCGCATGGCCCAGCTCGTTGAAAAGGACCTGGAATCGGCCGGTAAGCACCTGCTCCCGGGTGATCTCCCCGGTTTCCAGACGCTGCCAGTGCTGCTTATTGATCTCGTGATACCGGGTCAGCACATCCTCCGTGGGCTCCAGGCCGAACGCCCGGAAGGTCTTTGCCACGGCAAGACGCTCTGCCTTGTGGAAATCCAGAATGGTGTCGTCCAAATCCAGAAACAAAATTTCGGTCATTTTGCCTCCCTCCGCCGGACGATCTCATTGGCGATCAACGCAAATTCCGGAATGCCCAGGGTCTCGCCCCGAACATTTTCAGGGAAGCCGCACACCCGCAGCACATCCTCAGCCCCCTGCTTGCCCAGCTCCGGGAAGCCGGAGGCCAGGCCGTTGGAGAGCTTCTTCCGCCGCATGGCGAAGCTGGACCGGACCGCCCGGAAGAAAATATCCTGATCCGCCACATCCCAGGGCCTTTCCGCACGGCGGCGCAGGGTGACCACTGCAGAGGTCACCTTGGGCTGGGGCAGGAAGCAGCTGGGGGGCACGTCAAAGAGCAGCTCCGGCTCGGTGTAATACTGGCAGAACACGGAGAATGCGCCATAGTCCCCGGTGCCTGGGGCGGCGGCGATGCGTTGGGCAACCTCCTTCTGCACCATGACCGTCACGGCATCGAAGCAGTCCGCCTCCAGGAGGGCGGAGAGGATGGGGGTAGTGATATAATAGGGCAGGTTGGCGCAGGCCATGGGCCGAAGGCCGGGGAATTTCTCTGCAACCAGGGCCCGGATGTCCTGCTTGAGTACATCTCCCCATAGGATCTCCACATTGGGAAATTCTCCCACGGTCTTGCCCAGAATGGGGGCAAGTCGGGTGTCCACCTCCACGGCGCAGACCTTTGCCGCCCGGAGTCCCAGCTGCTGGGTCAGCGGGCCGATGCCGGGGCCGATCTCCAGCACGCCGGTGTGTTCATCCACCCCGGATTCCTGGGCAATGGAGGCAGGCACCCAGGAGGCAATGAGAAAATTCTGCCCCTTGGCCTTGGAAAAATGGAACCCGTGCTCAGCAAGCAGCGGCTTCATGACCTGAATGTCGCAAACGTTTATCATATGGTCTCCTCTGTTTTGTCAGGCTGTGTGTTTCTTTTTGGATTATCATACCACATATCCGCCCCTTTTGGCAACCGTTAACCCTCCTGAATTTCGTCAGGCCAGGCCCCGAAAGTTAGCCGCAAGCGAAAATCCGGCTGCGTATAAAACAGGGAATGTTCAATAAAAATCCTGCCGTTCTTTTGCTTCGGATAACAGGCTTGGCCCCGAGATGCCTATGAACGCCTGATAATTGAATTTTTATCGGCTCAAATACCGCTATTTTCCTAAGAATAAGGGAAGAATCCTCAAAAGTCACAAATAGTCTATGCTCCGTTCACAAAAGTTTCAAAGAAAAATTAGCACTCTACACTTGTCAGTGCTAAAAAGCGTGGTATAGTATAACTGTTCCTGAAAGAGGAACGGAAGATACAGATCCGGTAACAAAAGAACGCCAACGTTGGCTTCTCCAACGCCCGCGAAACATTTGAATTGGAGGAATGACTTATGTTGCCTAGCATTTTCGGTGAGAACCTGTTTGATGATTTCTTTAATGATCCCTTCGGTATGGTTGCATCCAGAGCCGAGAATCCCCTGTACGGCAAGCACGCACGGAATCTGATGAAGACCGATGTGCGGGAAACCGAGGACACCTACGAGCTGGATATTGACCTGCCCGGCTTCAAGAAGGACGAGATCAATGTGGAGCTGAAGGATGGCTATGTGACCATCTCCGCAGCCAAGGGCCTGGATAAGGACGAGACCGATAAGAACGGTAAGTACATCCGCCAGGAGCGCTACACCGGCGCCTGCAGCCGCAGCTTCTATGTAGGCTCCAGCATCCAGCCCGAGGACATCAGCGCCAAATACGAGGGCGGCGTCCTGCGCCTGAGCGTTCCCAAGAACGTGAAGAAGCAGCTGCCTGAGAAGAAGATCATCGCGATCGAGTAACGAGATATAGTCGCAGAAGGCGGCATGGGTTTGACCATGCCGCCTTTTGCTATAGCTATATAAGAGTCCGTGGTAATTTACTTTCCTGCACTGAGAAAGCTGTGTCTACACTATTGATCAACAAAAATAGCATATCCAAAGGGACCGAGCGTTCCGCCTGAAAATTCATAGCTCAGCACAGCTTCTCTGTCTGGTGTGCATTTACCGATGGATACAGTGCCGTTCCGGCCGTTCAGGGCAATTGTGATTTTCTGCCCGGGAAGCTCACGCCGATAGATCAGAAGCCCGCTTTCGCTTGCGGCCGTTGTTTGGAATGTTCCGGTCATCAAGGCTTCATTCTCCTTGCGCAGCGTGATCAGCTGCCTGAAAAATTCTCGCTCGTCATGCTTGGGACCCTTCCAAGGCATAGGTCCCCGAAGGGTAAACTCGCTGTTCCCATCCATTCCCAATTCATCTCCGTAAAAGACGCTGGGTGCGCCGGGAGAAGTAAACAGGAACACCTCCGCCAGACGGAAGCGGCGAATATCATTCTGGCAATAGGACATAAATCGATTTACATCGTGGCTGTCCAGCAGATTCAGCTGTCCCTGCAGGATACCCGTTGGATAGCGGTACATCATATCCGTAATACGGCCGGAAAATTCCAGGGCATTGATGGCCTCTAAGCCAAAGAAGTCGCGACAGTTCTTTCGAAAATCATAATTCATTGCGGAGTCAAACATATCCCCCCGCAGCCAGCTTTCTGCGCTTTCCCAAATTTCACCGATCATGACACTTTCCGGATCAGCCTGCCGTGTTGCCTTCTTAAATGCCCGCCAGAAGTCTCGGTCCAGCTCATTGGCGACGTCCAGCCGCCAGCCATCCACGTGGAATTGTTCGATCCAGTATCGTCCTACCTCACAAAAATAGGCCTGAACCTCTGGATTGGAGCTGTTTAGCTTTGGCATTTTTCGCTCATAAGCAAAGCAGCTGTAGTTTGGGACCACGTCGGATGTCTCTGGCCGGACGACAGGGAATCGCAAGTCATAAAACCAGTCCTTGTAGCGGGACGATTCCCCGTAATGTACAACATCGTCAAAGGCAAAGAACTGCCAGCTGCAGTGGTTGAATACCCCGTCGATCACCACGCGCAGTCCCATTTCGTGTGCCTTGACTACAAGCGCATGAAAATCTGCGTCTGTACCCATATTGGGACAAACGTGATGGTAGTCCAGAATATCATATTTGTGATATTCTCCGGCTACGAACAGCGGGTTCAGGTAGATACAGTTAAAGCCGAGCTGTGCAATGTAATCCAGGTTTTCTGTAATACCGGGAATGGTTCCGCCCAATCTGCTGTGTAATGAAAGCCCCCGTTCCCAGGTGGTTTCATTGCCGGATGCGGAGATGGTACGATATCCGGAAGCAAAACTATCCGGAAAGATATTATACACCACTGCGTGTTTTAACCATTCCGGAACTGTGCTGATCTCCTCCCGGCGCATAAATGGGTATTGATAGAATTCACTTCGCTCTTTTGGCAGCTTTTTCGCGAAAATATCTGCATAGAGATAAGTAGATTCCTCTTGATCCTCCAATTCAAAATAGTAGCAGACTCGGGTGTACGTGCTTTCAAAGGTGACCTCATAATAGTCGAAATAGAGATCAGATGCTGCTTTTTCCATAGAGAGAGGAGTAAACAAGATCGGATCTTTCGGGTATACGCGATCACCGTACCAAAGCGTACAAGCCAACAAATTGTCTTTTGCAGTGCGGATGCGAATAGTCATGCTGGTTTCGCTGTTTGTAAAGGCGTATTGGGAAAGCGGAATATGGGTAATGGCTTGTCTTTCAATCATGGTAAGCCTCCTTTTTGCATTAGCCTTTGACGCCTCCGGCAGTCAGACCGGAGACCATATATTTTTGCACTTTAAAGAAAATTAGGAGCAGCGGGACGGAAGTCAAAATTGACGCCGCTGTAAACATCGGCCAGCTTCGGCTGTAATCATTGGATTGCAGCTGATAAAGTCCGCCCGCCAAGGAATAGGTCCGGCTGTCCAGCAAGAACGTTGTAGAGAACAGATATTCATTCCACACAGTGATCAGAACCATCATGCAGGTGACGATGATTGCAGGCTTAGCCAGCGGCAGCACGATTTTTCGGATCATCTGAAGATCGGTGGCTCCATCCATTTTAGATGCCTCTTCGATCTCTACAGGGATCGTATCGAAATATCCCTTCATATTCCATATGGCAAATACACACATTGATCCGGCGTAGATCAGGATCAACCCTGCGTGCCTGTTCAGAAGACCGAGGGTCTTGAGCACGCGAAAAAGTGCAAACAGAGAAAGGACCTGAGGAAAAGCGTTGAGGACCAACAAAGCCTGGAGCAGCGATTTTCGGCCCCGGAATCTCCAGCGAGATGCGGCATAGGCAGCAGGAATGGCGCAGAGCATTGCCAGGAGTATGGTTCCGGCACTAAGAAGCAGAGAATTCTTCATCCACAGCAGGAACGGCTCATCAAACAGAATCGCCCGATAATTTTCGAATGTCGGATTTTGCGGAAACAGTGAAAGCGATCCGGAAAGAACTGTGCCCCTTCCGCTAAAGGATACAGACAGTGCATAAAGAATCGGCATGAGTGCCAGCAGGCAGAGCAGGAGAAATATTCCATTGAGGCAGACTGTTTTCCAGACTCTTTTTTTACACGCAGCAGATATCATGGCTCATTCCTCCCGGAGACTGCGGTTTGTCATCAAAGAAAACAAGATAATAATGACAAAAAGCAGCATGCTGACTGCACTGGACAATCCGTAATTATTGGAAACGAAAGCATTCTGATGGGCATAGGTGATGACTGTATTCAGATTTGCGCCGGTCATATACCCCCGCTGCTGCGTCAAAAGATAGATGATGTCAAACTGCTTGAACGTTATAAACGTGGTCATAACAGCAGCAGGTGCAACAATGGGCCAAATGGAAGGTACGGTAATGCTGCAAACGGTAGTCCAAAAACCGGCCCCGTCCAGCTTGGCGCTTTCATAGAGATTTCGGTCAACGCTTTGCAGTGCCCCGTCGATCGTGGAGATCATAAACGGAAGAGCCATCCAAAGGTTCAGCACCAAGCAGGAGCAGAACGCAATGGCATTGCTGCCGAGAAAATCGATTTTTTCAAATCCCAAAAGCCCGAGAAGCTTGTTCAAAATTCCGAATTCGGTATTGAAGATGCCCACACGCCAGAGCAAAATGGAAATGTAGGCAGGCATTGCCCATGGCAGCATCAACACGGTTTTGTATACCCGCCGAAGGTGCAGCTCAGAAGCATTCAGCCCCAGAGCAATTAAGAAGCCAATGCCAATCTGCAGGACCATATTAATGACCGTCCACAGCAGCGTTGTTCCCAATGCGCTCAGAAAGCCGGAATCAAATTTGAAAAGCGCCCTGGTATAATTGTTTAGACCAATGAATCGATAATCTGACCAGTGGTAGAGATTCATATTTGTCAGAGAGATATAACCGGTATAAAGAATTGGAAAAACAATAACGATCAGGATAAGCAGCAGCGCCGGCAAACAATAAAACCAGGGCTTCATTCTGGACCTTTGGTACATTCTAGCTTACCTCCTTGCATAAATATGGGAGCGGCAGAGGCTACCGCTCCCGTTGCCAGAGAACAAGGTTTACTGCATATCAGCAATAGCCTGCTCTGCGGAGGCCTGGGCTTCCTCAGCAGCTTTGGCCACATCCTCACCATTCTTGTTGACGCTGACCAGCAGGCTTTCTGCAGGCCCCCACATCACATTCATTTCCGGAATGTTCGGCATTGGCTGAGCGGTAGAGGCCGTTTTCTGGATTGCGGTGATCATGGGATTTGCAGCGACGGTCTTATCGTCATAGGCCTTGCTGTTTGCGGGGGCGCATCCAGCAGCATTTGCCAGAGCGATCCCCACCCCGGGAGAGGCCATCGCAGTCAGAACTTTTGCGATTGCGTCCTTTTTGGTTTCCAATGCAATTTTCAGCACGCCTGCACCCTGCACACCGGAGAAAGGCGCCAAGCCATTGCCATTGGGCAGCTTGATATCCGAAAGAGAGGCTACACCGTAATCAATTCCGGCCGCTTCAATACCGGAGGTCAGCCAGGGACCGCCAATGATGGCTGCGGCCTTACCCTCATTAAAGAGTGTCGTGACGGTGTTGTAGTCACCATCGGCCTGAAGAAGACCAAATTTCTTGTTGTATTCCACGGCTTCCATGGTCTTGGAATCCGTGAATCCGGGCTTGCCGTCCTCGCTGAGCACATAACCGCCAAATCCGTAAATGAATGGGGAAACGTTATAGGCGTTGGTATGCTGGTTGACCACTGCATAGGTACCGGCATTTGCATCCGTGTGCGCTACCATGTAATCATACAGCGCTTCCGTTGTATCCGGGATTTCACCTTCCCACAGGGCCTTGTTGTACAGGAAGACCAGTGTTTCGAAGTAAACGGGAAGCAAATACTGAGTCCCGTTCAGCTGCCCTGCCTTGACGGTCATGGGAAATGCATCGGCCAGCAGCGCGTCGGTATCTACGATGTCAGAGAGCGGAGCAAGGATGTCCATGGCTACGAAGGTTCCCAGGACATCATGGGCGTAGAAATACATGTCCGGACCATTGGCTGCATCACTGCCGTACAGCTTTAGCTGGCTGGGCATATCGGTCTTTTTCTCGAACTGAACAGTGATCCCATCCTCTGTCAGTGTGGAATTGACCTGGTCTGCAATTGTCTGCATGATAGCCTCGCTGCCGTCGTGCCAGATGGTCACGGTTACGTTCTCTGCTTGTGACATTGTTTCAGCGACTTGCGTATTCTGTGGCGCTTGCGGTTCGATCTCTGTCGGAGCAGGCGTTTGCGAACATCCGGCAAAAATGCCGAAGCATAGGATAAGTGTTAATAGCAGAGCAAGTGTCTTCTTCATTTTAAAAGTCTCCTTTCAGTTTTGCGTTCGGAAAACGCTTTACGAATTGCAAGAGAAAATTATACAAAAGATATTGCAATATTCTTTGGTATGCTGTAAAATCTAACTGGATTGTAGCATGGTGTTTTTCAATTGTCAATGGAATTTCCGTTGGCGTTTCCGCTAAATTCAGAAAGCGTTTTCCGAAAAAGGAGAGAATTTTATGACATACACTATTCAGGACGTCGCAAACAGAGCCGGTGTTTCTATTGCAACCGTCAGCAAAGTATTGAATAACAAAATGTATGTTTCCCCTGCCACCCGGGAAAAGGTTTTGCGTATTGTGAAAGAACTGAATTACTCCCCCAATGTCTCTGCCGCCAGCCTTGCGAAGCGTGCCACAAAGAATATTCTGTACGCTGACAGCTTCTACAAGGGGCTTCCCTTTCAGAATCCCCATATGTTTGACATTATCTGCGGAGCGGAGCATGAGCTTAGTCGACGGGGGTATCATCTGACGCTTTTAAATCTCAGTGATCACGGAAAGGAAATTGAGCAAATTCTGGAGGATGCTATTGTCAGCCGTTCGGCAGACGGAATGATCATCAACGGTTCTTTTATCACACCGTCGATCGAACACCTGCTGCTGCAGCATGATTTCCCACAAATCTGTATCGGGCAGCCGGAGTTTGATTCGATCATCTCCTGGATGGATACGAACAATGCGCTTTCAGCAAATATTGCCGTGGAAAAGCTGTTGGAAAGTGGCTGCCGCAGGATTGCCTATATGGGCGGTCAAAAGGAAGACAAGATTTTTTTGGACCGCCTGCGGGGATTTCACCTAGCTGCGCAGAAAAACAATTTGGACATTCCGGAGGGGTATATTATTTACAACGAGCCGGATATTGATGCCATTTGCAGCTCTGCCCTTGGGCTGCTGGAGCTGCCAGGGCGTCCGGACGGAATCATTTGTACGAACAGCCTGATGACGGTAGGGACAATGCGGGCAATCGCTCAGAAAGGCATCCGTATGCCTGAAGAGTTGTCCTTGATTGCATTTGATGATTATCCCTATACCCCACTGCTTTCCCCCAAGCCAACGGTAATTGAGATCGATCTTTTCAGTCTTGGTGTCCATGCAGCTGCCCAGCTTCTCCGAAAAATCAAGGATCCGGCCATGCTCATTCAAACCTATACGGCACTTCCAAGAATGATTCAGCGTGAAACGACAAAATAGCGCAAACAACAAAATAACGCTGCACTTTTGCCGCTTTTCTTTTTCCCACGGATGTGGTATTCTAAAAGAAAACCGCAAAGGAGCAGAAATATGGAATACCGCGTTGAACACGACTCTATGGGCGAGGTCCGGGTGCCTGGGGACAAATACTGGGGGGCGCAGACGGAGCGGAGCCGGAACAATTTTCCCATTGGCGTAGGGCTGGAGACCATGCCCCGGGAGATCATCCATGCCTTCGGCATTCTGAAAAAGGCGGCGGCCATGGCAAACCATGTCCTGAAACCGGAGAAAATGACCGAGGAAAAGCTGACCGTCATCTCCCAGGCGGCGGATGAGGTGATCTCCGGGGCACTGGCGGATAACTTCCCCCTGGTGGTCTGGCAGACCGGCTCCGGCACCCAATCCAACATGAACGCCAACGAGGTCATTGCAGGCCGGGGAAACGCTCTGGCCGGGAAACGCCTGCTGCACCCCAATGACGACATCAATATGTCCCAGTCCTCCAACGACACCTTCCCCACCGCCATGCACATTGCGGCGGTGCTGGCCATAGAGGACAAGCTCCTGCCCGCCCTGGACACCCTGATTGAGACCTTCCGGGTTTTGGAAGCGAAAAACGAGGGCATCGTCAAGTCCGGCCGCACTCATTTGCAGGATGCCACCCCCATCAAATTCTCCCAGGAGATTTCCGGCTGGCGGAGCAGTCTGGAGCGGGACCGGCAGCTGCTTGTGTCCTCTCTGCCTTACCTCAAGGAGCTGGCCCTGGGGGGCACCGCCGTGGGCACGGGACTGAACGCCCCCAGGGGCTTCGACAGCGCCGTGGCCAAAGCCGTTTCGGAGCTGACCGGGAAGGACTTCGTCACCGCCCCCAACAAGTTCCACGCCCTGACCTCCAAGGATGAGCTGGTATTTGCCCACGGGGCGCTGAAGGCCCTGGCGGCGGACATGATGAAAATTGCCAACGATGTGCGCTGGCTGGCCTCCGGCCCCCGGGACGGCCTGGGAGAGATCCGCATTCCCGAAAACGAGCCCGGCTCTTCCATCATGCCCGGTAAGGTGAACCCCACCCAGTGCGAGCAGGTGACCATGGTGGCCGTGCAGGTCTTTGGCAATGACGCGGCGGTAGGCTTCGCCGCCAGCCAGGGCAACTTTGAGCTGAACGTGTTCATGCCGGTGCTGGCCTATAATTTCCTGCAGTCCGTCCGGCTGCTCAGCGACTCCATTCGCTCCTTCAACGACCACTGTGCCGTGGGCATCACCGCCGACCGGGAGAAAATGCGCCACAATCTCCACAACTCTCTCATGCTGGTCACTGCCCTGAATCCCTACATCGGCTACGAAAATGCAGCCAAGACCGCCAAGACTGCCTTCGCCGAAAACATCTCCCTGAAAGAAGCCTGCGTCAAGCTGGGCTTCCTGACCGCGGAACGCTTTGACCAGGTTTTCCATCCGGAAGAAATGGTGTGAGCGACCGCATCGGCAGCCGTTAGATCGGATGCGGGAACCATATCGCCTACAAAAGTGGGGCTGCCTCAACGAGACAGCCCCACGCTTGTTTTACACGTTCTCCGATGTTCCGTAATAGGCGTTCAGGTACATCTGCTTGATTTCCCGCATCAGCGGATACCGGGGATTTGCACCGGTGCACTGGTCGTCGAAGGCCTGCTCCACCATGGCATCCAGCCGGTTCAGGAAGTCCTGCTCCTCAATGCCATAGTCCCGGATGGTCTTCTTGATGCCCACCCGCTCTTTCAGAGCGTCAATGGCCCGGATCAGATTTTCCAGCTTTTCTTCGTCGGTATTGCCGCCCAGCTTCAGATAGTCCGCCACTTCGGCGTAGCGGGCCAGGGTGTGGGGATGGTCATACTGGGGGAAGGTGCCCATCTTTGTGGGGACCTCGGCGGCATTAAAGCGCAGGACCTCGTCGATCATCAGGGCATTGGCAATGCCATGGGGCAGATGGTGGAAAGCCCCCAGCTTGTGGGCCATGGAATGGCACACGCCCAAAAATGCATTGGCGAAGGCCATACCGGCCATGCAGGCCGCGTGGGCCATATTTTCTCTGGCCCGGGGCTCCTTGGGGCCGTTGTCATAGGCCTTGGGCAGGTTTTCGAAAATCAGCTTCAGGCTGCGCAGAGCCAGGCCGTCGGTATAGTCCGTGGCCATAACGGAGGCGTAGGCCTCCAGGGCGTGGGTCACGGCATCGATGCCGGAGGCCGCCGTCAGGCCCCGGGGGGCATTCATCATCATGTCCGCATCCACAATGGCCATCTTGGGCAGCAGCTCATAGTCCGCCAGGGGGTACTTGACCCCGCTGCGCTCGTCGGTGATCACCGCAAAGGGGGTCACCTCGGAGCCGGTACCGGCGGAGGTGGGGATGGCGACGAAATAGGCCTTGACGCCCATCTTGGGGAAGGTATATACACGCTTGCGGATATCGCAGAAGCGCATGGCCATATCCTGGAAGTCCGCTTCCGGATGCTCATACAGCACCCACATGATCTTACCGGCATCCATGGCGGAGCCGCCGCCGATGGCAAGAATCAGGTCCGGCTGGAAGGCCGCCATCTGGGCAGCACCTTCCCGGGCGCAGGCCAGGGTGGGGTCGGGGGCCACATTGTAGAAGGTGGTATGGCTGATGCCCATTTCGTCCAGCTTCTGCTCGATGGGCTTGGTGTAGCCGTTGTTGTACAGGAAGGAGTCCGTAACGATGAAGGCCTTCTTGTGCGCCTTCAGTTCGGCCAAAGCCACCGGCAGGCAGCCCTTCTTGAAATAAACCTTTTCAGGCGCACGGAACCAAAGCATATTCTCCCTCCGAATGGCAACGGTTTTGATGTTCAGCAGATGCTGAATGCCCACATTCTCCGAAACGGAGTTGCCGCCCCAGCTTCCGCAGCCCAGGGTCAGGGAGGGGGCCAGCTTGAAATTGTACAGGTCGCCAATGCCGCCCTGGGAAGAGGGGGTATTGACCAGGATCCGGCAGGCCTTCATGGTGTGGGCAAAGGCATCCAGCTTTTCCCTGTGATCCACCTCATCTAAGTAGATGGAGGCGGTGTGTCCAAATCCGCCGTCCCGCACCAGGGTATCGGCCTTGTTCAGTGCGTCTTCAAAGTCCGCCGCCCGATACATGGCCAGCACCGGAGACAGCTTTTCGTGGGCAAAGGCCTCGCTGAGGTCTGTAGACTCCACTTCACCGATCAGGATCTTGGTGCTTTCCGGCACCTCTACCCCGGCCATGGCGGCGATCCGGGCCGCAGGCTGGCCCACGATCTTGGCGTTCAGGGCACCGTTCACCAAAATGGTATCCCGGACCTTCCGGGCTTCCTCTTCCGTCAGAATATGGCAGCCCCGGCGGATGAACTCTGCCTTGACTTCCTCGTACACCCCGTCCAGCACCACAACGCTTTGCTCGGAGGCACAGATCATACCGTTGTCAAAGGTCTTGGAGTGGATCACCGAGGAAACCGCCAGCAGGATATCCGCGGTGTCGTCAATGACGGCGGGGGTATTGCCGGGGCCCACGCCCAGGGCGGGCTTTCCGGAGGAATAAGCGGCCTTCACCATGCCGGGGCCGCCGGTAGCCAGGATCAGGTCGGATTCCCGCATCAACTGGTTCGTCATCTCCAGGCTGGGCTGGTCGATCCAGCCGATGATGTCCTCCGGCGCGCCGGCCGCCACGGCAGCCTCCAGCACCACCCGGGCCGCGGCAATGGTGCAGCCCTTGGCTCTGGGGTGGGGGCTGATGATGATGCCGTTCCGGGTTTTCAGACAAATCAGTGTCTTAAAAATGGCCGTAGAGGTGGGATTGGTTGTGGGAATCACCGCAGCGATCACACCGATGGGCTCCGCAATGCGCTGGGTGCCAAAGGCGGTGTCCTCCTCAAGGACGCCGCAGGTCTTGGCGTCCTTATAGGCATTGTAGATATACTCCGAAGCAAAGTGGTTCTTGATGACCTTGTCCTCCACCACGCCCATGCCGGTCTCCTCTACGGCTAATTTTGCCAGAGGGATCCGCATCTGGTTGGCAGCGGTGGCAGCAGCCAGGAAGATCCTGTCCACCTGCTCCTGGGTATACTCGGCAAACTTCTTCTGGGCCGCCCGGCACCGGACCATAGCCTCGGTCAGCTCCTGGGGGTTGGTAACGGGAAGAGATTGTTTTTCCATAATAAACCATCCTTTGCTCTATATCGGTAACTAATTACCGATATTCATTTATCGATAATATAATATAAATAGAAAGAAAAGTCAACCCCTATTTCCTGTTCCATGTACCGAAAATCCAATACCGTCCCTTTTTCTCATGATGCCGCTGCCTATATCTTATCCCGGTCAGCCCAAAAAGTATACGGTGCATCTTCTTCTGCCGAAGGCCATGCAGGCCTCGTAGGTAGGCATATACAGGTCCATCCGGTCTCCCTTGATGTCGCCGCCGCAGTCCTCGGCCCGGGCGATGCCGTAGACATAGCTTCCGTCACTGGCCACGATGAACATCCTTGTTCCGTAGGGGATATAGCGGGGGTCCACCGCCACGGTGCCGGGGCTGACGGTGGTCCCCGTGGCCGTTGTGGTGGTGCAGCCCTCGTCCGTATGGGTGTAGGCCGTGGCCCGGACGTGATCCACCCGGGTATAGGTGAGCTTTTCCCCGGTGGGCAGGGTGATGATCCCGTCGCCGATCTGCAGGGTCTGCTGCGTTTTCTCCACAGCCGGGCCGGAGCCCCGGGCAATGAGGCAGTCCACCGCCGGGACTGTCTGCCGCTGCTCCAGAACCTCCCGCTGGGTCTCCTGGCCGTTGACGTAGGTGACCCAAGCTCTGCATTCCAGGGCTCCGTCCTGCCCCGGGTTCAACACCTCCTCAACCCCCTGGGGCAGCTCGGGGGCCCAGAGGGTTCTGGTCTGCCGTGGGATCTCCCGGGTGAACACCTCCTCCCGGCTCTCCACCCGGTCGATCCGCAGCTCCATGCCCCGCTGCAAAACCGTATAGGCAGGCAGGGACAGCACATCGTCCTGCGCCAATTGGATGCCCAGCCGGTCCAGCAGCTGCCGGACAGTCTCCTCCTCACTGACCACGGTGCTGCTCTTTCCGTGGTAGGTAAGTGTCACCGTAGGGGCCCGGCGGACATAGATGGTGTCCGCCTCCCGGGTGTATACATCCGCCTCTGTCAGCTCCACCCCGGCAGCGCTGAGGGCCTCCCGGGTAGAGGCGGTGTAGAGGGTGCAGGAAAAGGTCCGGCCGCCGTCATTGATCACATAGGTGGTGGCAAACACACTCTGCACCAGCACCGCCCCCAGGAACAGGGCCGGTATCCCCGCCAAAAGCCGCCGAATCCGCACACAGACCACTCCTCATTTTCACCGCAGTCTATGTATCTCCCGGCAGGCAGCGCATCCGGGCGGTTTTGTCAATTGATGGGAATATTATAAGTTATTTCAAAGAAAAGTCAAGAAAATATATTGTTTTCAAAAGAAATCGAAACATTTTGCGTTCTGTCGAGAACGCTGATTTCCCGTCAGATTTGCTTCTCCTCCCGGGCGCTTTTCGGCGGAAGAAGGAGAAAAAAGGGGAGGGTTCAGGAAAAAAGCTTTTCCTCCAATGCAGCTTTATCAGCTTAAAGCAAACGCACTCATTTTTGTAGGCCGATGCCCACATCGGCCACCACGGTCTATATCGATGTTGTTCGCGAAATGTTTATTCGTACAATTGTCTTGGCCTTCCGTTGCCTCTGCGGACAATCTCACTAATTTTGTCCTTTGCACGCGCACATTTTTCCCTGACTGGTGAAAAAATTTAGAATCCCCCTTGACAAACCCGGATTTTCGTAGTACCATGCACTCACAGTTTCACATCCCACCAAATGTGTTGAATCAGAAGAGTAAGGTCCCGACCCTGTGTCCAGAGAGCTGCCGGATGGTGCGAGGCAGTCATAGACCCGATCTGAAAATCCCTGAGGAGCAGCCGGCTGAAAGAATGCGAGTAAGCCCGGACGCATGGCAAGCGTTACAGTGCCGCACGTTTAACTGACAAAGGCGACGTGACAGAGGGGCCGGATTTCCGGCAAATTGAGTGGTACCGCGGAGCATATGGATTTTTCTACAGCTTCGTCTCAAGTTTTCTTGGGACGCGGCTGTTTTTTTATTTCATTTTCGGAAAAGGAGCTTTTGATCATGAACACCTACACCAATTGCCTGCCCGCCTGGAGCGTGGGCCCCGACTGCTACAAGGAGGTTTTCTCCGTCGTCCGCCGCTATGGACGCACCGCCGCCGTGGTGGGCGGCAAGACGGCTCTGAGCAAAGCCTATGACAAGCTGGCCGCAGCCGTAGCGGGCACCGGCCTGACCCTGACCCGCCCCATCTGGTACGGCGGCAACTCCACCTATGAAAACGGCGACATGGTGGCCGCTCTGGAAGAGGTGAAGAATGCGGATATGGTCTTCGCCGTAGGCGGCGGCCGGGCGGTGGACACCTGCAAATATGTGGCCGAGAAGCTGGACAAGCCTCTGTTTACCTTCCCCACCATTGCCTCCAACTGTGCCCCCGTCACCGCCATTGGCGTGTTCTACAACCCGGATGACAGCTTCAAGGACTACTTCTATCCCACCCGCTGCCCCCTGCACGCCTTCATCGACACCCAGGTCATCGCCGAGGCCCCGGAAAAGCTGCTGTGGGCCGGCATCGGCGATGCCCTGAGCAAGGAGTGCGAGGTAGAGCTGTGCACCCGAGGTCGGGACCTGCCCCACAATCCCCTGATGGGCCGGACCATGGCGGCCTGCTGCACGGACCCCCTGGTGGAATACGGCAAGCAGGCGCTGGAGGAATGCAAGGCGAACACAGCCGGAAATGCCCTGACCCAGGTAGCCCTGTGCATCATCGTGTCCACCGGCATCGTCTCCAACTTTGCCACCACTGCCCATGATTATTACTACAATAGTTCTCTTGCCCACTGCGTCTACTATGGCGCCACCCTGGTGCCTGCCTCCGGCCGCAACCACCTCCATGGCGAGATCGTCTCCTTCGGTGTGCTGACCCTGCTGACCTATGACAAGAATTTCGCCCGCCGGGATGAGCTGCTGGCCTTCAATGCCTCCGTAGGCCTGCCCGTGACCCTGGCGCAGATCGAGCTGACCGAAAATGATCTGCAAACCGTGGCCGACAAAGCCGCCACTGTGCTGGAATGGAGATGCTCTTTGCAGACCTTCACCAAAGAGGCCTTTGTGCAGGCCATGCGTGACGCAGACGCAGCAGGCAAAAAATATCTGGCAAACCACTAAAAAAGAAGAGAAAAGAGAAGGAGTTAACCGTTATGAACAAGACCAAATCCTCCTGGGCAGCGGCCCTGAGCATCGGCTTCACCGCCTTTGCCGCCCACGCCGGCGGCGGCTTCGCAACCGGCAACCAGGCCAATACCAACTTCGTCTCTCTGGGCTGGGTGGGTATTTTCAGTGCCCTGCTTGCTATGGTTCTGCTGGCCCTGTCCACCCGGGAAGCCCAGCTGCTGTGGAACACCCGGGGCTGCAAGAGCTACAAGGATCTGTTTTCCGCCCTCTATCACCCCTATGACAAGCTGTGGGTGACCTTTGACATCTTCTACGACATCATGATCCTCATGGTGGTGGCCTCCTGCATCGCCGGTGCGGCCAGTGCCCTGAACCAGTACCTGGGCGTGAACTACTATCTGGGGGCCCTGGCTGTGGGCGTTGTGATCCTGCTGCTGTCCATCTTCGGGGCCGACCTGGTCCGCATGGGCTCCTCCTACATGGGTCTGGCCATCCTGGCGCTCTCCCTGGTCATCTACTTCTACGGCCTTGTGAAAGGCGTGAACCTCTTCGACAGCATGAAGTCCAGCTTTGCCTCCACAGGCTTCTCCAACGTACCCAAAGCCATCTTCAATGGAATCAACTACGCCGCCTTCCAGTGGGTCACCATCCCAGGCGTTCTGGCCTGCGGCACCATTCTAAAGACAAAGAAAGACTGCACCCGGGGCATGGGCTGCATGCTGCTGTTCAATGTACTGGGTCTGGGCCTATCCGTTCTGATGCTCACCGCCTGGAGCGGCTACTTCACCACCGTCACCGGCGGCACCACCCTGCCCACGCTGACGGTACTCATGAGCCTGGACATGAACTGGCTGGTGGTGCTGTACTGCCTGGTGCTGTTCCTGTGCATGATCTCCTCCGGCGTTGTGGTGGTCTTCGGCTTCATCAATCGGTTTGAGAACGCCAAGTACCTGAGCTTTATGAAGAACACCCAGCTTCGCCGGGGCACCATCGCCACCGCCATCATGGCTGTGTCCATGTTCATCTCCTTCGCGGGCCTGACCAACATCGTCAAGTATGGCTACGGCTACTGCGGCTACTGGGCCATCGTCTTCGTCATCGTCCCCCTGCTGACCGTGGGCTACAAGAAAAACCGGGACTACCTGAAGGGCCGCCGGGAAGTGGACGAGGAGCAGGTGAGTACGCCGGAAGTGACGGCATAAAAGCAATGCAAAAAACCACCCGCGAGCCGGTTTTTCCGGTTCGCGGGTGGTTTTCATTCTGCAATGATCCGTCAAAACAGCTTGTCGAAGAAGCTTCTGCCCTTGGGGGAATTGTTCTTTTCCAGGGAACCGTCCAGCTTGCGCAGCAGCTCCTTCTGCTCCCGGGTGAGCTTGGTGGGGGTTTCTACCACCACGGTGAAGCGGAGATCGCCTCTGCGGCGGGAATTGCCGATTTCGGGGATACCCTTGTCCCGGATGACGAACTCCTTGCCGGTCTGGGTGCCCTCGGGGATGGTATAGGGCACGTTGCCCTCCAGAGTGGGCACCTGAATCTCCGCGCCCAGGGCTGCCTGGGTGAAGCTGATGGGCACGGCGCAGCGGATGTCGTTGCCGTCCCGGACGAAGGTATCATGGGGTTTCACACGGATCTCCACCAGCAAATCGCCGTTGGGGCCGCCATTGGCGCCTACGCAGCCCTCGCCGCGAACGCGGACGGACTGGCCGTTATCCACGCCTGCGGGGATCTTGACCTTGACCTTGTTGTTCTTGCGGACCTTGCCTTTGCCCTTACAGGTAGAGCAGGGATTTTTGATGATCTTGCCACGGCCGCCGCACTGAGAGCAAGTGGTGGTGGACTGCATCTGCATACCCATGAAGCTCTGGGTGACCCGCTCCTGACCGGTGCCATGGCAGCGGGAACAGGTTTCCACCCGGCCGTCTGCACTGCCGGTGCCCTTGCAGGTAGGACAATTCTCGATTCTGGGAGCCGTGATCTCCTTTTCGGTGCCGAAGGCGGCCTCCTCAAAGGTCAGCTCCAGCCGGGACATGACGTTCTCGCCCCGGCGAGGGGAATTCTGAGAAGCACCCCGGGTGCTGCCGCCGCCGAAGAAATCGCTGAAAATATCTCCGAAGCCGCCGAAGCCACTAAAATCGCCGCCGAAGCCGCCGCCAAAACCACCGGCATTGGGGTTGAAGTTGGGGTCCACACCGGCAAAGCCGTAGGAATCATAGCGGGAGCGCTTGTCCGCATCGGACAGCACTTCATAGGCCTCGCCTACCTCCTTGAACTTCTCCTCGGCAGTTTTGTCGCCGGGGTTCCGGTCAGGGTGGTATTTCATGGCCAGCTTTCTGTATGCTTTCTTTATATCATCGGCGCTGGCGCTCTTGTCCACGCCCAGCACCTCGTAGTAATCTCGTTTATTTTCTGCCATAACACATTCACCTCAAGCGATTCCAGTTGACAATTGACAATTGACAGTTGACGTTTATGGAAATCCAACCGGAAAACAAAAATTTCGAAACGGATTCCTTTTTTGACCGGCATTGAAGATTTTCCTCTCACATTCCGGTTTCTAGCAACTTTTAACTGTCAACTGTCAACTCTCCTGCTGTATCGAAACAAGGGGCGGCGTATTTTCTGCCGCCCCTTGTGAAGTTTTTCTCAGTCCACGGTCTCGTAGTCGGCGTCAACCACGCCGTCGTCGCCGGGCTTATTGCCGGTCTGGCCGTCCTGAGGCTGGCCCTGCTGAGCGCCTGCCTGCTGGTACAGCTTCTCGGACACGGCATAGAAGGCCTTCTGGACCTCCTCGGTAGCGGCCTTGATGGCCTCCACATCGGTGCCCTTGTTGACTTCCTTCAGGTGGTCAACAGCGGCCTGGATCTTGCTCTTCTCGGAAGCATCGATCTTGTCGCCCAGCTCGCCCAGAGTCTTCTCGGTCTGGTAGGCAACCTGGTCAGCGGCGTTGTGGGCGTCAACCTCGTCCTTCCGGGCCTTATCCTCGGCGGCGTACTGCTCAGCCTCGTGGACAGCCTTGTCGATGTCTTCCTTGCTCAGGTTGGTGGAAGCGGTGATGGAGATCTGCTGCTCCTTGCCGGTGCCCAGGTCCTTGGCGGAGACCTTCACAATGCCGTTGGCATCGATATCAAAGGTAACCTCGATCTGAGGCACGCCGCGGGGTGCGGGAGCAATGCCGGTGAGCTGGAAGCGGCCCAGGGTCTTGTTGTAAGCAGCCATTTCCCGCTCGCCCTGGAGCACATGGACCTCAACGGAGGTCTGGCCGTCAGCAGCGGTGGAGAAGATCTGGCTCTTGTGGGTAGGAATGGTGGTGTTCCGGTCGATCAGACGGGTGAACACGCCGCCCATGGTCTCAATGCCCAGGGACAGGGGGGTAACATCCAGCAGCAGGATATCCTGCACATCGCCGGTGAGCACGCCGCCCTGAATGGCAGCGCCAACGGCCACGCACTCATCGGGGTTGATGCCCTTGAAGCCTTCCTTGCCGGTGATCTGCTTCACGGCTTCCTGAACGGCGGGGATACGGGTGGAACCGCCAACCAGCAGAACCTTGTGCAGATCGGAAGCGCTGAGGCCCGCATCGGACATAGCCTGACGGACGGGCTTCATGGTGCGCTCTACCAGGTCGGCAGTCAGCTCATTGAACTTTGCACGGCTCAGGGTCACATCCAGGTGCTTGGGGCCGGTCGCGTCGGCGGTGATATAGGGCAGGTTGACGTTGGTGGAGGTCATGCCGGACAGCTCGATCTTGGCCTTCTCGGCAGCTTCCTTCAGACGCTGCATAGCAACCTTATCGCCGGACAGATCAATGCCCTCGGCCTTCTTGAACTCGGCAACCAGATAATCCATGATTCTCTGGTCGAAGTCATCGCCGCCCAGGTGGGTGTCACCGGCAGTAGCCAGAACCTCGATGACGCCGTCGCCGATGTCCAGGATGGACACATCGAAGGTGCCGCCGCCCAGGTCGTAGACCATGATCTTCTGCTCGGATTCCTTATCCAGGCCATAGGCCAGAGCAGCTGCGGTGGGCTCGTTGATGATACGCTTCACGTCCAGACCGGCGATCTTGCCGGCGTCCTTGGTGGCCTGACGCTGTGCATCGCTGAAGTAAGCAGGGACAGTGATGACAGCCTCGGTGACGGGCTGGCCCAGATAGCTTTCCGCGTCAGCCTTCAGCTTCTGCAGGATCATAGCGCTGATTTCCTGGGGGGTGTAGTTCTTGCCGTTCAGATTCACATGGTAATCCTCGCCCATGTGACGCTTGATGGAAGAGACGGTGCGGTCAGCATTGGTGACAGCCTGGCGCTTTGCAACCTGACCAACCATACGCTCGCCGGTCTTGGAGAAGGCTACCACAGAAGGGGTAGTGCGGTTGCCCTCTGCATTGGCGATGACAACAGGCTCGCCGCCTTCCAGAACAGCAACACAGGAATTGGTAGTACCAAGGTCAATACCGATAATCTTAGACATAATGTTTTCCTCCTATATTCTAACGAAAAAGTTTATACGAATTTAATTTGCAACCTGAACCATTGCGAAGCGGACGACTTTGTCACCCACCTTGAAGCCCTTCTGGAAGACCTGGGCGATCACATTCTCGCCGAGGCTTTCGTCCTCCGTATGCATCACCGCATTGTGGAGGTTGGGATCGAAGCTGTCGCCTGGGGCCCCGAAGATCTCCACGCCCAGGCCTGTGAAAATCTTCACAAGCTCATTCATGGTGAGCTCCACGCCCTTCTTGTAGGCGGCATCCTCGGTGGGCTGGTTCAGAGCCCGCTCCAGATTGTCATATATGGGAAGCAGCTTCACGATGGCATCTGCCTTGCCGTTGCCGTAGGAGGCTTCTTTCTCCTTGACGGTACGCTTGCGGAAATTGTCGTATTCCGCAGCCAGCCGCAGCAGACTGTCGTGCTCTGCATTGTACTTTTCTTCAAAGGGATTGGTTTCCGGTGCTTCCGCCGCCTTGGGCTCCTCCTGAGGTGCTTCTGGGGTTTCCTCGGGGATCAATTCCTCTGTGGTCTCGGGCTGCTTCTTTTCTTCCTTCTTGGCCACTTCTATACCTCCTTAGATTCTGAAGCTTCCTCATTTGGTTGAGGCAGCTGCTTGGTTTCGGGTTTTGCAAAGGCCTTGCTCAGGCTCTCGGCGAAGTAGCTCAGCCGGGCCGTGACCTTTGCGTAATCCATACGGGTGGGGCCGACCACACCGATCATGCCCTGCATCCCGTCGCCAATGTCGAATTTTGTCATGACCACGCTGGTGTCCTTCAGCTCCTGGGCCACGTTCTCAGGGCCAACCAGGACCTTGGTCCCGTTTTCGCTCTGCATAATGGCGGGCAGGTTGCTTAAGGTGTCTTCATCAATGGATTCCAGCACCTTCTGGGCCTTATCCACATCCCGGTACTCCGGGAAGCCCAGAAGTCTTGCCTGACCGGCAACGGCCACATTGGTGCTGCCCCGGTGGCGAAGCACATCCGTGGTGAAGTCCACGATCACCGGCACCAGGCTGGAGGCCCTTCCGGCGGACCGCATGACCTTGTCCAGCAGTGCCGGGGTAAAGCCCTCCGGGGGAAGCTCCGTCATGGCGGTATTCAGCAGAGCCGCCAGAAGCTTCAGGTCCGTCTCATCAACGGACACAGGGAGCTTGATCAGCTTGTTGAACACCTGGTCGTCACTGAGCATTACCACCAGGATGAAGCTGCCCTGTCCGGCCTGGATCAGGTCAAACCGGGAAACCGTTGCACTGTCGCACCGGGAGGCAGCGGAGATGGCGGGAAGATCGGTGGCCTGGGAAACCAGCTTTGCCACTTTTTCCACCAGCTTATCCACGCGCTGGACCTTTTCCTCGATGGCATTGTTAATGGATTTTGTTTCATCCACGCTGAGGCGGTAATCCTGCATCAGCTCATCCACATACAGCCGGTAACCCGCCGGGGACGGGATCCGTCCGGCGCTGGTATGGGGCTGCTCCAGATAACCCATGGCCGTCAAGTCCGCCATTTCGTTCCGGATCGTGGCAGAGGAGAAATTCATGTCCGGCAGCTCCGTGATCGCCTTGGAGCCCACAGGCTCCGCAGTCCGGATATAAAGGTCTACCACACTGCGCAGCACCTTCTTTTTCCGCTCGGTCAGCTCCATGACATTTCCTCCTTAGCACTCGTTCTCCTTGAGTGCTAAGCAAACTATACACCAGAGTGCCAGAATTGTCAAGGGGTTGGGGTATGAACTATTTTTGAATTTTTCATTCGCTTTCCTCACGGAAGCTTTTTGCTGCGGCAATTGACATGTCCTCTCTGTATCCTTATAATGTGCAGCATTCCACTGTTCTTTCCGATTCGAGGCTTTTTTCATGGATTCCAGGCTTTTCCGCACCGCTTTTCGGGACACGGTCCCGGTGATGACCGGGTATGTATTTCTGGGCTTCGGCTTTGGCATTCTGGCCCTGCAAAATGGCTTGAGCATCTGGTGGGCTATGGCTATGAGCGTGCTCATCTATGCGGGGTCCATGCAGTTTGTGGCTGTGACCATGCTCTCCGGTTTCTGCCCTTTCTGATTTTCGGCGAAAAAGGGGAGACCCCCGCTGTGATCTCCCATCTGGGCAGGGTGCTCCCCTATGCCGTCATGGCCATGCTGGTGGTCTACTGCCTGAAGGGGCTGGATTTCTCCACCCCCGGCAGCTTTGTTCCGGAGCTGCTCTGCACCGCACTGGCGGCCGGACTCCACGCCTGGAAGCGGGACACCCTGCTGAGCATCGGCGTGGGCACCGTTGCCTATATGCTTCTTGTACAGCTGGTTTTTTAACGGCTGGAAAGGTTGCCGCTGATGTCCGACAGGGCATCGGAGGCATCAATGGCGGTCTCCTCCCGCCCTGCCAGGTCCCCCAGGCTCACCATGCCGCAGAGCCTGCCGTTTTCCACAATGGGCAGCCGCCGGACCTGCTCACGGCCCATGAGGTGGGAGGCCAGACTGACCTCCATATCCGGCCTTGCCGTCACCACCCGGGCGGTCATGACCTGGGAAACCTGGGTTTTCGCCGGGTCCCGCCCCGCTGCCAGGCAGCGGGTCACAATGTCCCGGTCTGTCACCAGTCCCTTCAGGCTCCCGTCGTAGCCGCACACCGGCAGCGCACCGATATTGTACTGGGCCAGCATCCGGGCCGCAACCCCCACCGGCTCCTCCGGCCGGATGCGGACCACCTGGCCGGTCATAATTTCCCGCAATTTCATAAAAATGCACCTCCGGCAGAAATTCTGCCCGAGGTGCATTTCCTTTATACAATTGGAAAACGGTTATTCCTTCACCAGCAGCTCTGCGATCTGGATGGCATTGGTGGCAGCGCCCTTGCGGACCTGGTCACCGCAGCACCACAGGCACAGGCCGTTGTCATCGGTCAGGTCCGGACGAATGCGGCCCACGAAGACGATGTCCTGGTTGCTGGTATCCAGAGGCATGGGGTACTGCTTATTGGCCAGGTCATCCACCAGACGGCAGCCGGGGGCCTTGGCAATGGCCTCCCGGGCCTCCTGCACGGAAATGTGTTTGTCGAAATGCAGGCTCACAGAGATGGAGTGGCTGCGGACTACAGGAACCCGGACACAGGTGCAGCTGACCCGCAGGTCCGGCAGGTGCATGATCTTCCGGCCCTCGTTCTGCATTTTCATCTCTTCGCTGGTGTAGCCCTCGAACTGCTCGCCGCCGATCTGGGGGATCAGGTTGAAGGCAATCTGGTGGGAGAACACCTTGGGCTCGTAGGTCTCCCCCTTGCTCAGGGCCTCCACCTCGTTCATCAGCTCAATGGGGCCGCCGGCACCGGCGCCGGACACGGCCTGATAGGTAGAGGCGGTCATGGTGCGGATGGGGGACAGGGCATTCAGAGCGTTCACCGCCGTAACGGTGATGATGGTGGAGCAGTTGGGATTGGAGATAATGCCATGGTGGTTTTTCACGTCCTCGGGGTTGATTTCCGGGACGATCAGAGGCACATTGGGGTCCAGACGGAAGGCGGAGGAATTGTCCACAAAGACCGCACCGGCCTTCACAATGGCGGGGGCGAACTTCTTGGCGATGTCATTTTCCGCAGCGCCCAGCACAATGTCCACGCCCTGGAAGGCCTCGTCCCGGGCCTCCTCGATCACCACGTCCTCGCCCTTGAAGCGCAGGGTCTTGCCCGCGCTTCTGGCACTGGCCAGGGGCTTCAGCTTCCCAACGGGGAAATTGCGCTCCTGCAAAATCTTGATCATTTCCTGCCCCACAGCGCCGGTAGCGCCCAGGACAGCAACAGTATACTGCTTCATATGGTTTTTCCTCCTTACTTCACAAAGCTGTTATACAGCACCCGGATGGCCTCGGAGAAGTCCCGGTTGTCTACGCCGAAGATGATGTTCAGCTCGTCAGGGCCCTGGTTGATCATGCGGATATTGATGCCTGCCTGGCCCAGGACGGCGAAAATCTGGCCGGAAACACCGGGGCGGAAGGCCATTTTCCGGCCCACTGCCGCCACCACGGCGATTTGATCATGGACCGTCAGGCTGTCCGGCTCCACTTCCTTCTGGATCTCCCCCAGGATGGTGTACAGGCTGGAGGCGATGGCCTCGGTGGGCACCACCACGGACACATTGTCAATGCCGTTGGGCACATAGTCCACGGAGATGTTGTGGCGCTCCAGGACGGTGAGAACCTTCCGCAGCACGCCAACCTGGTTGCTCATGCCCCGCTTGGTCAGGGCGATGATGGTGAAGTCCTTCTTGCCGGTAATGCCAGTGATGAACCGGTGCGGATCGGAGTTGCCCTCAAAGCGCTCCTGGATCATGGTGCCGGGATCCTCCGGGGCGTTGGTATTGCGGATGTTCAAAGGGATGTTCTTTTCCCGCACGGGGAAGATGGTGCCCTCGTGAAGCACCTGGGCCCCGGAATAGCTCAGCTCCCGGAGCTCGTCGTAGGTGACCTCGGGGATGGTCTGGGGATTGTCTACGATCCGGGGGTCCGCCATCAGGATACCGGAGACATCGGTCCAGTTTTCATAGACGTCGGCGTCCAGGGCCGCAGCGGCCAGGGCACCCGTGATATCGCTGCCGCCTCTCGTAAAGGTCTTGATCTTGCCATCGGGCAGCTGACCGTAGAAGCCGGGGATCACCACGCCAATGCCGTCCACCTGATTGCGCAGAGCCTCATAGCTGGACTCCTGATCCACAGTGCCGTCGAAGCGGAACTTGACCCAGTCTGCCGCATCCACGAATTTGAAGCCCAGATAGTCCGCCATAAGCCGGGCGGAGAAGTATTCGCCCCGGCTGGCCAGCTCGTCCTGGGTTACGGTCTTATTGTCCAGCTTGGCCTTCAGATCCGCAAACTCCGGCTCCAAATCGATGGAGAGGTTCAAGTCTCTGGCAATCTCCCGATAGCGGGAGGTGATCATTTCAAAAACCCCGGAGCAGTCCACGCCGTACTGGGTGTGGGCATAGCACAGGTACAGCAGGTCCGTGATCTTGTGGTCCTGCTTGTTCCGCTTTCCGGCGGCGGAGACCACCACGACCTTCCGCTCGGGGTCCGCCAGGAGAATATCCCGGATTTTCCGGTACTGTCCGGCGTCCGCCATGGAGGAGCCGCCGAATTTCACTACTTTCATATTTGTTCCCTTCTTTCAAGCAAACGCCGCCATAAAGGCATCCGGGTGGGCCTTCAGCCACTGGTGCATGACGCTGACCTCTACGGGTCTGGTCACCACGGCGCCGGCCCAGTGCTTTTCCGTGTTTTCCTTCAACCAGGGGTCCTCCCGGTCCGTGCGGACATAATAGCGCAGCTTCACGCTGTTGTCTACCGTCACCTTCCGCCCGGGGGTGGTATAGAAGCCCTTGCCCTGGGAGAAATCCACGCAGTCCTGCACCACATTGTATGCGGTGGGGTAGCGGCCTGCGCCCTGGCCGAAGAAGCTCTGTCGGCCGGACACATCCCCCTCCAGGGTGATCAGGTTATAATTGGCAGGCACGGCGGCCTCCGGCTGGCCCAGAGGATACAGGGTGGGCTGGACATAGGCGGAATAATTGCCGCTCTGGCAGTCCGCCGTGGATACCAGCTTGCACACCAGGCCGTTGGCACTGAAATTGGCCACATCCTCGGCTCCAATCCGGGAAATGCCTGCGGCGGGAATGCCGGAGATGTCCAGGCTGACGCCGAAGCCGATGTTGGCGGAGACAATGAGCTTATGCCAGGTGTCGATGCCCTCCACATCTGTGGTGGGGTCCGCCTCGGCATAGCCCAGGGCCTGGGCCTGCTTCAGGGCCTCGCTGTAGCCCAGCCCCAAGCGGGTCATGGAGTCCAGAATGTAATTGCAGGTGCCGTTCATAATGCCGCCCACATGGTGAACGGTCTCAATGCGCCGGGCCCGCTCCAGCTCGGAAAGCCAGCCGATGCCGCCGCCCACAGAGGCGGTGCAGCGCAGGAAGACGCCCCTCTCCCGGGCCAGGGGAATCAGCTCGTCAAAGCAGGTGGCGATGAGCGCCTTGTTGGCGGTGGCCACGTTTTTGCCCGCCAGAATGGCGCTGCGGACATACTCATAGGCAGGATGGAGCCCGCCGATGGCCTCCACCACCGTATCAATATGGGGGTCATTCAGAATATCTTCAAAGTTATGGGTTACAACAGCGTCCGGCAGCTTCAAATCCCGGCGGCACAGCACCCGGGTAACGGTCATGTCCTCCCGCCCTGCGATGATCTCATATACGCCCCGGCCCACGGTGCCGAAGCCCAAAAGTCCTATCTGCATCTCTTTCTCTCTCCTCTTGTTGGGGAAACTCTTTTCACAAATTATGATGTCTTTTATTTGTTTGTGTGGGAAAAACACTTGCTTTTTTCTAAACGTCAGTATATCATATACCTACAAAAAATGCAATTGAAACAAACCGCAATTGCATCTACTCACTTTCGGGGCTTTTTGTGCAATTCAACCTGTAGGAGGGAACCTTATGGATTATATTTCCAGCCGGGGGCAATCCCCGGCTGTCGACAGCGCCCAGGCTGTACTGTCCGGTTTGGCACCGGACGGCGGACTGTATATGCCGCGGGCCATTCCGGCATTTGATTGGCAGCACTGCCTGACCCTTTCCGCCCAGCAGATGTCTGCCGCCATTCTCTCGGCCCTGCTGCCGGATATCCCCAATATGGAGGCTCTCGTAAAGCGGGCCTACACCGGCAAATTCGAGACCGAGGACCTGACACCTACGGTTCCCGTTGGAGATTTTCAGGTACTGGAGCTCTTCCGGGGCCCCACCTCTGCCTTTAAGGATGTGGCGCTGAGTATGCTGCCCCAGCTGCTCACCGCCGCGAAGCAGGAAAAGGGCATCGCCCAGGAAATCCGTATTCTCACCGCCACCTCCGGCGACACCGGAAAGGCCGCCCTGGTGGGCTTTCAGGATGTGCCAGGGGTGAGCATCTGCGTGTTCTATCCCTTCGGCGGCGTTTCCCAGGTTCAGCGGGCCCAGATGGTGACCCAGGAGGGGAAAAACGTCCACGTCTGCGCCGTGGAGGGCAACTTCGACGATGCCCAGACCGGGGTGAAGAACATCTTCGCCGCCTGCCAGGGGAAGGCGCTTCCCTTCCTGCTGTCCTCTGCCAACTCTATCAATATCGGCCGTCTGGCCCCTCAGATCATGTACTATTTCAAATCCTATGCGGACCTGCTGAGCAGGAAGGTCATCTCCCTGGGGGACAAGGTGGATTTCTCCGTGCCCACCGGCAACTTCGGCGACATTCTGGCGGGATACCTGGCCAAGAAGCTGGGCCTTCCCGTGGGCAGACTGATCTGTGCCTCCAACGCCAACAACGTGCTGACGGATTTCCTCACCACCGGTGTCTATGACCGCCGTCGGCCTCTGCTGAAAACCACGTCTCCCTCCATGGACATTCTGGTGTCCTCCAATCTGGAAAGGCTCCTGTATCTGCTCTCCGGCGACACCGCCCTGGTGGCCGGGCTCATGAAGGACCTGAGCGAGCAGGGCTTCTACCGGGTGCCGGACGCGCTTCTCGCGGCCATCCAGGCGGAATTCGCCGCCGGGTACTGCAATGACGCCCAGGCGGAAGCCGTCATCGGCCGGGTCTACCGGGAACAGGGCTACCTGATGGACCCCCACACCGCCTGCGGCTGGGCCGCAGCGGAAACCCACAGAGGCGATGCCCCCACAGTGGTGCTCTCCACCGCCTCTCCCTACAAGTTCTCCACCGTTGTCCTCACCGCCATTGGTGCGGATATCTCCGGCAGCGAGTATGACCGCATGGAGCGGATGCAGACTCTCACCGGCATTCCCATTCCACCCGCCCTGGCCGCCCTGCGCACCAAGCCCGAGCGGCATACGGGGGTCATTCCGAAAGAGAAGATGCTGGAGTTTGTATTGGGAAGATAAATCGGGGACGCTTATCAGTTGACAATTGGCAGTTGACAGTTAAGGAATTTCCTTCAGAAATGAACAAAATATTTTTATTTGTCCCGAAGGGACACCATAACTGTCAACTGTACACTGTCAACTGTCAACTTTTTTTCGATTCATACACCTGTAAAAGGAGACAGAAAAATGAAAAACCAAGTTACCATCCGCGTCCCGGCCACTACGGCCAACCTGGGGCCGGGGTTTGATGCCTTCGGGTGCGCCCTGAGCCTGTATACGGACGTGACCTTCGAGGAGACGGATGCCGGGCTGGAGATCACCGGCTGCGACGAAGCCTTCACCGGGCCGGACAATCTGGCCTACACCTCCTACTGCGCCGTGCTGGCCTCCCTCAGCGAGGAGGTCCGGGGCGTAAAGATCCATATCAACGCCCACATCCCCATCTGCCGGGGCCTGGGCTCCTCCGCAGCCCTGCTGGTGGCCGGTGCCATGGGGGCCAACGTGCTGCGGGGCAGCAAGCTCAGCACCCAGGGCCTGCTGAACATCACCAACGCCATGGAGGGCCACCCGGATAACCTGGCCCCGGCCTTTTATGGCGGCCTGACCGCCTCTATGGTGGACAGCGGCCTTCCCGTCACCGTCAGCTTTCCCCTGCACCCGGGCTGGGAATTTCTGGCACTGGTGCCGGACTTCAACCTGCCCACCACTCTGGCCCGTTCCGTGCTGCCGGAGCAGGTGTCCCGGGCGGATGCCATCTACAATATCTCCCACGGCGCCATGGTCCTGAAGGCTCTGGAGCTGGGGGATGAAAAGCTGCTGCGCAACGCCATGCAGGACAGGCTCCACCAGAACTACCGGAAGAAGCTGATCCCGGACTATGAAAAAATCGAGGCTCTGGTCCGCACCACCGGCGCAGCCTTCTGCCTCTCTGGCGCAGGCCCCACGCTGCTGGTCATGACCCGCAACCCCGCCCTCTCCGGAATCCTGACGGAGAAGCTGCCAAAGATCACCGAGCACAACTGGGAGATCCTCCCATTGCACGTAGAATTCCAGGGTGCAAAGGCGCTGGAAGCATAAGAATACAGGGGGCATCCGCCGTTGTCGGGTGCCCCCTGCTGTATGTCTGCGGGAAGGGGAGGAAGCGCGTTCCCGGCTTGCATTCCGGTCTGCTTTTTGCTATAATCATGTTCAACAGATATCCCCCATGAAAAAGAAAATCTACAGACAAAGCTGGTGTTGCAGTTGAATACCAAGGAGGATTATATTGGGGTCTTCGATTCCGGTGTAGGCGGCATCAGCGTGCTGCGGCATCTGCGGCGGGTCATGCCCAATGAAAGATTTCTATATTACGGCGACTCCGCCAACGCGCCCTACGGCATCCGCACCAAGGCGGAGGTCCGGGATTTGAGCTTCGCCGTGGCGGAAAAGCTTATGGCCCGGGGGCTCAAGGCCCTGGTCATCGCCTGCAATACGGCTACCTCTGCCGCCGTAAAGGATCTGCGGGAGATGTACCCGGATATGATCATTGTGGGCATCGAGCCCGCATTAAAGCTGGCGGCGGATCGCTACCCCGGCGGCGGGATCGGCGTTATGGCAACGCCCATGACCCTTTCCGAGGAGAAATTCGCCCGGCTGCTCCACCGTTATGACGTCACCTGCGACATCTATAAAATCCCGGCCCCCAGGCTTGTGGAAATCGTGGAGGCCGGGAAGGTGGATACCCGCCGGACCATCGATATGCTGCAAAAGCTCTTCATCCCCTACCGGGGGCGGCTGGACGCCCTGGTTTTGGGCTGCACCCACTACCCCTTCGCCTCCCACACCATCTCCCGCATTTTGGGCGGTCAGGTGGATATCCTGGACGGCGGCGACGGCACCGCCCGGGAGACCCGGCGACGGCTGGAGGAAGCGGGGCTGCTGCGGGACGGTCCCGGAGAGGTTATTATAGAGAACAGCCGAAACTCGCCGGAAATCCTGGGGCTTTCCTGGCGGCTTTTGGAGGGGAAAAGTCGAACGGAGGAAGAAAACCATGGGAAATGACAATATTCTGGTCATCGGCATTGCAGGCGGCAGCGCCAGCGGAAAGACGACCCTGATGAAAAACCTCATCGCGGACTGCGAGGATGAGGTCACGGTGCTGAGCCACGACAATTATTACAAGCGCCATGACGAGCTGACCATGGAGGAGCGGAGCCGCCTGAACTATGACGAGCCCGATGCCTTCGATACCAGCCTTATGGTCTATCACCTGGACCAGCTGCGCCACGGCCACGCGGTGGAGTGCCCGGTGTATGATTTCTCCGTGCACAACCGCAGCGAGGAGACGATTCATCTGGAGCCACGGAAGGTCATCATTGTGGAGGGCATTCTGATTTTTGAGAACCAGGAGCTCCGGGACCTGATGGACATCCGCATCTTCGTGGATTCCGATGCAGACATCCGTCTGTGCCGCCGGATCAAGCGGGATGTGGAGAAGCGGGGCCGCTCCCTGGAGAGCGTGCTCACCCAGTACCAGCAGACCGTCAAGCCCATGCACGAGCGCTATGTGGAGCCCAGCAAGAAGTATGCCCACCTGGTGGTCCCCGAGGGCGGCAAGAACGTGGTGGCCCTGGATATGATCATCAGCCGGGTGAGAAGACATTTGAGAGAGGATTAAGGCGGCTTCATTAGTATGCAAAAGGAGAACAACCTTGGAAAGCATTATTTTTGACATTGACGGCACCCTCTGGGATTCCCGGGCATTGGTTGCGGAGGGGTATAATATTCAGCTGCGCAGCGAAGGAATGGCAGACCGCTGCGTCACAGCGGAGGCCCTGCGGCCTCTGTTCGGAAAGGTCATGACGGAGATTGCCGACGCCCTGTTCCCGGATATTGCCCCGGAGCCCCGGTACGCCCTTATGGAGCGGTGCATGGCTACGGAGAACCGGTATCTCCACGAAAACCCCTGCCGCATTGGCTACCCCAAGGTTCGGGAGACTATGGAGGCCCTGGCAAAACGTCACCGGCTCTTCATCGTCAGCAACAGCCAGCAGGGCTATCCGGAGCTGTGTATTCAGAAGATGGGCCTGGAGGGCTGCATCTCCGGCCACCTGTGCTTCGGCGACACCGGCACGGACAAGGGAACCACCATCCGCATTCTTTTGGAGAAATACGGCATTTCCTCTGCCGTCTACGTAGGCGATACCCAGGGGGATATGGAGGCCACCTATGCCGCCGGATTGCCCTTCGTCTGGGCGGACTACGGCTTCGGTACACCGGAAAAATACGACGCAAGGATCTCTTCCTTTGAAGAGCTATTGACCCTGGAGCAGGAGGGAAGGCTTTGAGCATCTCCATTGATACCTATTGTATAGAGTGCCAGCTCCGCCGGAATGCGGCTCTGGCCAGAAGCCTGGGCAGTGAGGAAAAGGCAACGGAGTTTCTGCGCCGCTGGATGGCTCTGGCCCTGGCGCTGCCGGTGACAGCCCCGTCGCCCTGCGTGGGCCCTGCCACCAATGAACTGCTCCACGAAATGTACGGCCTGGACCTGGACCGCTACAGAGCGGAAAAGGAGGCCTCCAATGCCTTCGTCCTGGCTAATATGGACTACGTGCGCCGGGAGACGGAGCAGGCCCCGGACAGCGTGTACGCAGGGCTGCAATTTGCAATCCTGGGCAATTATCTGGATTTTTCCGCTCTGGGGGATAAGGTCAGCTTCGATACCCTTTCCGGGATGCTGGAAAAGGCCCGGGACATCCGGGTGGACCAAGGCACCTATGAAAAGCTCTGCGCCGACCTGGAAAAGGGCAGAAAGCTATTGTATCTGACGGACAACGCCGGAGAGATCGGCTTCGACCGGATTTTCGCGGAACAGCTGCAAAGAAAATTCTCCCATTTGGAAATTACCTTCTGCGTTCGGGGCGGCAACGCCGCCAACGATGCCACCCGGGCCGATGCCGCAGCGGTGGGCCTGCCCTTTCCCGTGATCGACAATGGCAATCTGGTGGCGGGTACCGTGCCGGAGCAGCTGAGCGATGAGGCCAGGCAGGCCATGGAGCAGGCGGATGTGATCCTTTCCAAGGGTATGGGCAATGTGGAAACCCTGCTTGGCTGCGGGAAGAACATCTATTATGCCTTTCTCGTCAAGTGCCAGCGCTTTGTGAACCTGATGGAAAGGCCCCTTATGACCCCGCTGCTTCTGCGGGAGCTGGACCGGCGGGGATGAAAATATCCCCGTCAATGTGTATAAATTTCGCTTGAAAAAGTGGCACTTTCCACGAAAAAGAAAACGCTTTTCCAAAAATTGCTTGACAAAAGAATTCGGGAAGGTTACTCTATACAGTGGCTGCGCGGTTTGTTTCCGCCGCGCAGAGATCATCTTTACTTCGGGCGGCAGCCGCCGCCTTTGGATTGGAGCATGAAAATGAGTTATAACTGCACAAATATTCTCAAATGGACCGAAGCCCAGCTGAAATACACCTACGATGTCACCCTCCAGGAGGCTACCCCTCAGGAGCTCCACGAGGCACTGGGCGAGGCCGTTATGATGGCCATTTCCGACAACTGGAGCAGCAGCAAGAAAGCCCGGCTGCAGCAGCGGAAGGCCTATTATTTTTCTGCCGAGTACCTGATTGGCCGTCTGGTCTATTCCAATCTGTACAATCTGGGCATTCTGGACGAGATGAAGCAGCTCTTTGCCGCCCAAGGCGTGGACCTGGCCGTGCTGGAAGAGATTGAGGACGCCGCTCTGGGCAACGGCGGCCTGGGTAGACTGGCTGCCTGCTTTCTGGACAGCGCTGCCTCCTGCGACATCCCCCTGTCCGGCTACGGCCTGCGGTATAAGTTCGGCCTGTTCAAGCAGAGCTTCGATGACCAGGGCAGCCAGAAGGAGAATGCAGACGACTGGACCAAGTTCGGCGACCCCTGGTCCTACCGCCGGTACAACCACACTGTGAAGGTCAAGTTCCCGGAGCACACCGTCCTGGCTGTGCCCTATGATGTGCCCGTCATCGGCTACGGCACCCACAATATCAACACCCTGCGCCTGTGGCAGTGCGAGGCCGAGGAGGAGCTGGACTTCAACGCCTTCAACGACCAGGATTATCTCCGGGCCCTGGACCAGAAGAACAAGGCCGAGGATATCACCCGTGTTCTCTACCCCAATGACTCCACCTGGGAGGGCAAGCGTCTGCGCATCAAGCAGCAGTATGTGCTGTCCTCTGCCTCTCTGCAGGATATGCTGCGGACCTTCAAGACTGCCCACGGCAATGACCTGAGCCGCTTCGCCGACTACTATGCCGTGCAGCTGAACGATACCCATCCCGCCATGTCCATCCCCGAGCTCATCCGTCTGCTGATGGATGAGGGCATGGACTTCGACCAGAGCTTCTCCATCGCCCAGCACACCTTCTCCTACACCAACCACACCGTCATGTCCGAGGCCCTGGAAAAGTGGCCCCTGGATCTGTTGGGCTCCGTTGTCCCCGAGATCGTGGACATCATCCGCCGCATTGACGAAAAGCTCCAGCGGGAGCATCCGGGCCTGTTTATCATCAAGGACAACACCGCCCATATGGCAAACCTGTCTGTCTACGTCAGCAGCTATGTCAACGGCGTGGCCGAGATCCACAGCCAGATTCTGAAGGACGACCTGTTCCACGACTGGTATCAGGTCTTCCCCAATCGCTTCCAGAACAAGACCAACGGCGTCACTCCCCGGCGCTGGATGGGCCTGTGCAACCCCGAGCTGACCCAGATGCTGAAATACCGCATCGGCGGCGACTTCCTGAAGGACCTGGATAAGCTCTCCGAGCTGAAGCCCATGATCGATGACGACATGGTCCGCCAGTTCAATGCCATCAAGCGCCAGAAGAAGGAGCAGCTGTGCAAGGTCATCGCCGAGAAGGAAGGCGTGCAGCTGGACCCGGACTTCATCTTTGACGTTCAGGTAAAGCGGCTCCATGAGTACAAGCGTCAGCTGATGAATGCCTTGTCCATTGTGGATATCTATTTCCGCCTGAAAAACGGCGAGCTGCCCGACTTCCAGCCCACCGTGTATATCTTCGGTGCCAAGTCTGCCCCCGGCTATGCCCGAGCCAAGGCCATTATCCGCTATATCAACCGGATCGCCAAGATGATCAACAACGACCCTGCTGTATCCGGCAAGCTGAAGGTGGTCTTTGTTCAGAACTACAATTGCTCCTATGCCGAGCATATCATCCCCGCTGCCGATATCTCCGAGCAGATCTCTCCTGCGGGCACCGAGGCTTCCGGCACCGGCAACATGAAGCTGATGCTCAACGGTGCCGTCACCCTGGGCACCCTGGACGGGGCCAATGTGGAGATTGCCCAGGAGGCCGGTATGGACAACGAGTATATCTTCGGCCATACCGTCCTGGAGATCAACAATATCAAGGACAGCTACTATGCCCGGGGCATTTACGACACCGACTGCCATCTGCACCGCGCCATCGACACATTGGTTGACGGCACCGTGCCCACGGACGATGCCCAGAAAGAGCTGTACCATGCACTGCTGGACGGCGCTTCCTGGCACAAGGCGGACAACTATTTCGTCCTGCTGGACTACGCCTCCTATATGGACGCCAAGCTGCGGGTGAACCGCGACTATGCCGACCGGCTGGCCTTTGGCCGCAAGTGCCTGGAGAACGTGGCCTCCGGCTCCAAGTTCTCCTCTGACCGCACCATCCGCCAGTACGCAGACGAGATCTGGCACATCAAGCCCGTAAAGTTCTAAAAAACCACAAAAATGTCATTGCGTACCGGCGCGCCCGCTGCGCAATGACATTTTTTTAGGCATAACAAAGGAGAAAAATTATGGCCTACAAGCTTCTGGTCATTAACCCCGGCTCTACCTCCACCAAGGTAAGCTATTTTGAAAACGAGAAAAATGTGTTCACCGAGAGCATCTTTCATGATGCCCCGGAGCTGCTGAAATACCCCACCACCAATGACCAGCTGCCTATGCGCCGCCAGGTACTGCTGGACTTTTTGAAGGAGCACGGCATTGACCCCAAGCAGATCGATGTCTTCGTGGGCCGGGGCGGCTGCGCCTATTCCCAGCAGGCGGGGGTTATGACCATCGATGAAAAACTGGTGGAGGACACCGCGGCGGACTGTGGCGGCAGCGACCATCCGGCAAAGCTGGGCGTGATGCTGGCCTATGACCTGTGCCGGACCTACGGCGGCAAAATGTACACCGTAAACCCCACCAATGTGGACGAGCTCTGCGACTATGCCCGGCCCACGGGTATTGCGGGGCTGTACCGCCGGGCCCAGACCCATGTGCTCAATCAGAAGGGCATTGCGGCCATCCACGCAAAGAAGCTGGGCAAGCGGTATGAGGACCTGAATCTCATCGTCTGCCATGTGGATGGCGGCATTACCGTCACTGCCCACAGCCACGGCAGAATGATCGACAGCACCGAGGGCGCCGGCGGCGACGGTCCCTTCACCCCCACCCGCCTGGGCTCCATCCCCGTTATGGAGGTGCTGCAATACCTGGACCAGGGGCATACAACCGCTGAAATGCGGGCCATGCTGTCCCGCTCCGGCGGCTTCGTCAGCCACTTCGGCACCTCGGATGCTTCCAAGGTACACGCCCTGGTAGAGGCCGGAGACCCCAAGGCCACCACCATCTGGAATACCGTGATCTATCAGCTGTGCAAGTCCATCGGCGGCATGGCCGCCGTGCTGGAGGGCAAGGTGGACGGCATTCTCCTGACCGGCGGGCTCATGCGCTATGACGATATCCTCCGGGGCGTGGAGCAGCGCTGCGGCTGGATTGCTCCCGTATCGGTCTATCCCGGCGAATGCGAGCAGGAGGCTATGGCCGATGCGGTTCTGGCCGTGCTGCGGGGAGAGGCGAAGGCCAATACTTATACAGGCAAGCCGGTGTTTTCGGGCTTTCCCTGGGAGCGGGAGGCGTAAATGCTCTTCAACTCCCTGAAATTCCTGATTTTCTTCCCGGCAGTGGTGCTGCTGTATTTTGTATTGCCCAAAAGGGTGCGCAATCTGTGGCTGCTGGTTGCCAGCTACGTGTTTTACATGGGCTGGAACGCCAAATATGTGGTGCTGCTGTTCACCTCTACCCTGATCACCTACCTCAGCGGCCTGCTGCTGGAGCGGGTCAAGGACAGTGACCGGCCCGAAACAAAAAAGACCGCCCTGAAAAAATGGGTGGTGGCGGTGTCCTTCCTGCTGAATCTGGGCATTCTGTTCTATTTCAAGTATGTCAATTTCTTCCTGGATACTCTGGATGCTGCGGCCTCTCTGGTGGGGCTGACTCTGAACGTCCCGAAATTCGACATCCTGCTGCCCGTTGGCATTTCTTTCTTCACCTTCCAGGCTCTGAGCTACACCGTGGACGTGTACCGGGGGGAGATCGGCGCGGAGAAGAACTTTCTGCGCTATGCCCTTTTTGTCTCTTTCTTCCCCCAGCTGGTGGCGGGGCCCATTGAGCGGAGCAAGAACCTTTTGCAGCAGTTGGATACCCCCAAAAGCTTCGATTTTGACCGGGCCAAAGAGGGCTTTGTGCTGATGCTCTGGGGCTATTTCCTGAAAATCGTCCTGGCGGACCGGATCGCTATCTTTGTGGATACGGTCTATGGGGATATCGCGGCCTTCCCCGGCTGGTATCTCATCGCGGCCACGGTGCTCTTTGCCGTGCAGATCTACTGCGACTTCGGCGGCTATTCCACCATTGCCGTGGGTGCGGCCAAAATTCTGGGCATCGAGCTTATGGAGAATTTCGATGCGCCGTACCTCTCCACCTCGGTTTCCCAGTTCTGGCGGCGGTGGCACATCTCCCTGACCTCCTGGTTCAAGGACTATCTCTATATCCCCTTGGGCGGCAGCCGAAAGGGCAAGCTGCGCAAGTACATCAATAAAATGATCGTCTTTCTGGTCAGCGGCCTATGGCACGGAGCGGATGCAACCTTCGTCATCTGGGGCGGCCTGAACGGCCTCTATCAGGTTTTAGGCGAGGCTCTGGCCCCGGCCCGGGACAAGGCCTGCATTCGCCTGGGGCTCCACCGGGAGAAGGCGTGCCACAAAATCGCCCAGGGGATCATCACCTTCCTGCTTATCGATTTCTCCTGGATTTTCTTCCGGGCTGCCGATTTCACCCAGGCGGTCAGCGTCATCCGCTCGATCTTCACGGCGGCGAATCCCTGGGTGCTCTTCGACGGCTCATTGTATGGCTGCGGGCTGGACCGGAAGAATTTCACCCTGATGCTGCTGGGCATTGGTCTGCTGCTTTTGGCGGACCTGTGCAAGCGCCGGGGCCTGGCGCTCCACCGGGGACTGCTGGGGCAGGACTGGTGGGCCAGGATCGTTCTGATCGCCGCCGCCATTCTGGCCCTGCTGGTTTTCGGCAAATGGGGCCCTGGCTTCAATCAGGCCAGCTTTATCTATTTCCAGTTCTAGGAGGGTGGCCATGAAGAAAAGAAACATTCTGAGCTGCCTGGCCGTTCTGGTTCTGGTGGCCCTGGGCATTGCCCGGCTGAACGTCCTGCTGCGGCCGGTGGATACGGATTCCCCGGTGACCGCCATTGAAACCTTCCACACCCTGCCGGAAAACTCCGTGGAGGTTATGGGCTTTGGCTCCAGCCATATGTGGCTGGGCCTGGACACCATGACCATGTATGATGCATACGGCATCGGGGCCTATAATTACGGCTGCAACTGGCAGGAGCTAAACACCACCCTGCTGTTTTTGAAGGACGCTCTGCGCACCCAGCACCCCAAGGTGGTGCTCATCGACACCTTCAATGTGAACACCTGGAAGCAGGACATGAATATGGACGGAGAGATCTACTATACCACCGCCATCCCCTGGATGAAGGACAAGCTGACCTATCTGCGCCAGAGCTTCGGCCCCTATCACAAAGAGCGATATCTTTCCTATTTCATGCCACTGGCCGCATTCCATGAGAACTGGGTCAATCTGTCCGAAGCGTCCTTCCGCAGCCCGGCCCAGAGCGGGGATGACTATCGGAAAACCATGGGTTACTCCGTTTCCGGTGCCGTGACCCCTGTGGAAATTCCGGACCAGACACTTCTGCCCCAGCAGCCCCTCCAGGATGAAGCAGCAATGCTGCTGGCTGAGATCGTGGAGCTGTGCCAGGAAAACGGCATTCAGCCGGTGCTCTGCACCATCCCCTGGCAGGGAACCAACGTCTATGCGGACTACCTGCGTTCCTTTGCCGAGGCCTACGGATGCGGTTATGTTAACCTATATGACCATATAGAGGAAATGGGCCTGGATGAGGCCTCGGATTTCAGCGACACCGGCCACCTGAACGCCTCCGGAGCCGCCAAGATCGCCCGGTATATGGGGGCCTATCTGAAAGCAAATTATTCCCTCACCGATTTCCGCACCCGGCAGGACAACCTGTGGGAGCAGGCGAAAGAAAGATAAACATGAAAAAACAGGGACGGCTGAATTGCCGCCCCTGTTTTGGTTTTCCGGAGTTACTTCCGCTTCTGAATGCCCAATGCTGCCAAGCCCACGGTGCTGAAGCTCAGCACGGCCAGGGCAAGGCCCGGCAGGGCGGGGTCTGCAGTCTTGGGGTTGGTCTTGTCGGCTACGGCAAACTTGGCATAGACGGTCTTGTTTCCGTCCATACGCACATAGCCCACCCGGCTTTCCCGGGTCAGGTTCTTGTCGGTATACCAGCCCACGAAATAGTAGCCGGACTTGGTGGGCTTGTAGCTGCCAAGATACACCAGGCTTCCGTCCGGAGCCTCCACGCTGTCGATCTTGGTGCCGCCGTTGGTCTCGAAGGTCAGGGTGAACAGCTGGGTCCACTTGGCATAGAGGGTGGTGTTTGCGGTTACGGCCTTGTCGAAGTCATATCCTGCGGTGCACTTCTCATCCGTGTACCAGCCGTCAAAGCGCCAGCCCTTTGCGGTGGGATTTTCCGGCTTGGTGGCCTTGCCGCCGTTCTCAACGGTCTGGGCGGTGGGAGCCGTGCCGTGATCGCCTACGTTGAAGGTCACGGTGTAGGTTTCATTCCACTTGGCATACAGGGTGGTGTCCGCAGTAATGGGGGTATTGAAATCGAATTCCGTTGTGCAGGCCGCCGTGGTGTACCAGCCCCGGAAGACGTAGCCCTCGGCGGTGGGGTCGGCAGGTTTGGCAGCCTTGCCGTTCAGCTCCACGGTCTGGCGGGCAGGGGCGGTGCCGTGACCGTTTGCGTTGAAGCTCACAATGGGCTTCTTCACCCACTTGGCGTAGACGGTGGTGTCCTCTGTTACTTCCTTGCTGAAGTCGTATTCCATGGTGTATCTGGTATCCGTGTACCAGCCCTGGAAGCTGTAGTCCTCGGCGGTGGGGTCCGCGGGCTTCGTGGCCTTTGCACCATCCTCTACCGTCTGGGCAGCGGGGGCAGTGCCGTGGTCGCCCACATCAAAGGTCACCGTCCAGGTCCGTGCCCACTTGGCGTGGAGGGTGGTATCCCTCGTGATCGCCGTGGTGAAGTCAAAGGGCTCGCCGATGTAGTCGTCACTTATGTACCAGCCCTTGAACTTCCATCCGTCTGCGGTGGGGTCCTCCGGCTTGGCGGCAGTCTTGCCGCTTTCAACCTTCTCTTCGGCAGGGGCTGTGCCATGGCCGTGGACATTATAGAACACGGTAAAGTACTGGATCCTTTCCCAGTTGGCCGTATACTCCCGGTCTCCCTTGGAGCCGGTGGGGATGGTGACCTCCATCGTCGGTGCCGTCAGGTCCGTGCCGGTCCAGCCGGTGAAACGGTAGCCAGCCTTGGTTGGTTGGGGCAGGGTAATGTCGGCACTGTTTTCGGTATAGGTCTCCGGAGCGCCGGACATGGTGACGCCATTCAGAGTATATTTGATATGGTACGTGGGGACCAGCTTATCCAGCTGGAAAATATAGAAGCCGTCCTCAATACGCAGAGGCTCCTTCCCGTCCAGGGTAACGGCGGTGTTCCCGGAAAGCTTGTAGCCCTTCTCGCATTCCAGGTTGACCCAGAGTGTATAGGCCTGGGCGCCGAAAGTGCCGTCCGTAACCTCTGCGTCATTTGCGTCACGAATCTGCTTTCCGCCGATCTGGACACCCATTGGCTTGGTAAGCTGGAAACCGGATACAGGCTTCCCGTACGCATAACCGGCGGAGGTCAGGGCGACAGTGGGCAAAGTGCTCTCGTTCACAGTAATTAAGGTTTGGCCGCTTGTCGGCGCATAATCGGAGCCGGAGCCCGGTATATAGGTAACGAAGATCTCCGTCTCCTGGCCCAGGGTAAGGTCAAGCTGGGAAACAAGCTCACTTGCTGAAATCTTTGCCACACCGTTATTCACATGGCAGGAGACTAGGCCCATGCTGCTGCGAACTTCCACTTCACCGTTCGGTACATCTTTGCCGTCCGGCCCTTTCACGGAGAACGTTACCGTATCCGTATAGGTCCATGTGTCCTGCGTCAACGTAAGCGTTACTTCTTTTGTCCCAGCCGCCGCCACGGCAACGGGCAGGGCCAGCAGCAGCGTCAAAACCAGCAGCAGGCTCAAAATACGTCTTTTCATAAAAAGCTACCTCCTTATCCGTTCTCAAAGCATTATAAGTAACTTTCTCTTTACGAAACCAATATAGCACAGGTTCTACTTTTCCGCAAGAGGGTTCCGAAAATTTAAGAATTCCGTAAAGAAGCTGATTTTCTTTCAGATGGAATCGTTTTTCAGTTTCGGAAGCCAAAAAAATTTTAGTTTTTGAAACTGGGCCTATTGCATACACTATCGAGGGAGGCTATAATATATACAGTTTCAAAAATTAAAAAAATTTAAGTTTTTGAAAGTGGGTGGCTGAATTGAAAACGATTGAAAGGAAGCAATACCTGGAACGCATCATTGCTTTAAATGGAACGCCTGACATAAAAATCATTACCGGCATTCGGCGTTCCGGGAAATCCAAACTGATGCAGGCATATATCGAGTATCTGGAAAACCTTGAAAATATCAATATTATTTTTATTGATTTTATGGATCTGGAATTTGAAGAGATCAAGGAATACCACGCGCTCCATAAGTATGCAGAGGCGCATTACAAGAAAGGGAAAACCAATTACTTGTTTGTTGACGAAGTTCAAATGTGTCCGAAGTTTGAGCTGGCAATCAACAGTCTTTATTCCAAGGGAAAGTATGATATCTATATAACAGGCTCCAACGCTTTTCTGCTGAGTGCTGACCTGGCAACGCTATTTACAGGACGATATATTGAAATTCATGTATTTCCCTTCAGTTTTCAGGAGTATTGTCAGTATTATAGCAATATAAATAACAGGGATCAACTTTTCGAAGAATATTCCATTAAGGGTGGTTTGGCCGGATCCTATGCCTATAAGACCGAAAAAGATCGAACAAACTATATTAAAGAAGTCTATGAAACAATCGTCACAAGAGATCTTGTGCAGAAATACGCATTGCCTGATACGTTGGTTTTACAGCGATTAAGTGAATTTTTGATGGACAATATCAGCAACCTGACTTCGCCCAACAAAGTCAGTCAGCAATTAAGGGCAAACGAAACGCCTACAAACCATGTGACAATAGGTAGATATATCAAGTATCTATGTAATGCTTTCATATTTTATGACATCCGACGTTATGATATCCGCGGGAAGAAATACCTTGAAAACTCCGAAAAGTTCTATCTGTGCGATACGGGTATCCGTTACGCAATTCTTGGCAGCAGAAATATCGATTACGGCAGAATCTACGAGAACATGGTCTGCATTGAGCTTCTTCGCCGTGGCTATGACGTTTACGTCGGAAAACTCTATCAAAAAGAAGTAGATTTTGTTGCGCAAAGAGGCAGCGAGAAAATCTATATTCAGGTAAGCGATAATATTTCCGGGCAGGAAACATTTGAAAGGGAGTACGCACCCCTGCTTCAAATCAGAGACGCCTATCCGAAAATGATTCTTGCAAGGACAAAGCATCCAAAATACAGCTATGAGGGCATTGAAATACTGGATATTGCCGATTGGCTGCTATCTGAATAACAAAAATATCCCCATCATTCTGTTTTTGATGATGGGGGATATTCGTACTTTTCCGCTATTCTCGCTCAGGACACCCTTCCTCAGGTTCGGCTGCGCCGAGCCTGCTCCACTTTTTGTTGCATAGCTGCCACACCCGAGGGAGAAGCCTTTATCACTGTAACCTCTTCTATGCCGCAGCGGCAGAGGGCCTCCTGGGCGGCCTCGTCGATTTCCTCGCCGCACATGACGATGGGCACCGCCGGGGGGCAGCTGACGTTGGCCAGGGCCAAAACCCGGCCAAGGCTGTTTTCCACCGGAATCGTTTCCCGGGGGGCGAAGGCCGCCTGGCGGGGGGTGCACGCAGCTTTCGGATGGGCAAGGGCAATGGGCGGCGCCTCCTGCCGCACGCCCCGGGGCAGGGCGCAGAGGGCGGCGCGCAGGCGGTCCAGCTCCTCCGGGGTGTTCCGGGGGGTGAGCATGAAGACAATGAAATCCCTGTCCGCAAATTCGCAGAAAATGCCCTGCTTTTCCAGAATTTCCGCCATTTCCTCCCCGGAATAGCCGAATTTGGCAGCATGAACGGTGATTTTCAGGGATTCCGCCCCCACCAGAGCAAAGCCGTGGGCCAGAAGCGCCCCTTTCAGGGCGGCAATGTGCGGGGCAAGGGCTGCAATGTCCCCGAGCAGGCGCTCCAAAAGCGGATTGGCCCCATCCAGGGACTGCAAGATCAGCCAGGATGGACTGGTGGAGCCAAAGAGGGCCATGGCCGCCTTGGCGTCCTCTGCCGTATAGTCAGAAGTCATATGCAGATAGGCCCCGCCGGTGAGCACGGGCAGCGTCTTATGGGCGGAATCGCTGCACAGGTCCGCCCCCAGGTCCATAGGGTGCAGGGACCGGGGCAGGAATTTCAGGTAAGCTCCGTGGGCGTTGTCCACCAGCAGGGGCACCCCATACCGATGGCACACGCTCGCGATTTCCCCCACGGGGGCCAGATTGCCCAGATAGTCAGGGCTGGTTAAATAGACGGCAAAGGGCTTTTCTTTTTCTTCCAGAATGGCCGCTTCCACGGTTTCGGCGGTGACGGGACAGCTCAGGTAGCTGTCCCCCGCCCAGAGCCAGGAGATGGGGAAATCCAGCAGCACCGCCGTATGTAGGAAGCTCTTGTGGGCATTCCGCCCCGCAAGGCATTTCCCCTTGCAGCCGGAGCGGGTATAGGCCAGATACAGCATGGCCCGAATGGCCAGACTGGAGCCCTCGGCGGAGTAGACCGTCCGGCAGCCGAAGAGCCGGGAGGCGTTTTCTTCGCTCCGGGCAAGGATGCCTTCCGGGTGGTACAGGTCGTCCGCCCCCCGAATCTCCGTAATGTCCAGGCTTTCACAGCCCAGTATCCCCCGGCCCTTGTGGCCCGGCATATGGAGCCGGACAGGGGCGGATGCGGCGTAGGCCCGGACGAAATCACAGACCGGTGTGGAAATCACGCCTGATCTCCCAGCTTTTCCGCAACCTGCACCATAATGGCGCACTCCATGCGCTTGCGGAACAGCTTGCAGCCGTATTCGTACACGCCCTTGACGCTGCCTGTGGCATGGTAGGCATTGGCAGCGCAGCCGCCGGAGCAGTAGAGCCGGGCCCAGCAGTCATGGCAGTCGGGCCGGGCATAGACATTGCAGGAGGCGAATTCCTGCTGGATTTCTGTGTTGGTGACCCCATCCCAGATGTTGCCCAGCTTGAACTTCTCCTCGCCCACAAACTGGTGGCAGGGGTACAGGTCGCCCCAGGGGGTCACGGCCATATATTCCGTTCCACTGCCGCAGCCGGAGATGCGCTTGTAGATGCAGGGGCCGCCGGTCAGGTCGATCATATAGTGGTAGAAGGTAAAGGGCCGGCCCTCTCTGTAACGCTCCAGTTGGAGCTTGGCCAGGTCCTCATACTGCTGCATGAGGATGGGCAGGTCCTCCTCCGTCAGTCCCGAGGGGTCTCCCTTGGCGGTGACCACAGGCTCCATGGAGAGCTCCGTAAAGCCCAGGTCCAGCATGGTCTTGATGTCCTCCAGGAAGTCCGGGTTGTGGTGGGTAAAGGTGCCCCGCATATAGTAGTTCTTACCGTCCCGCTGGCGGACCAGCTCCTGGAACTTGGGGACGATCCTGTCGTAGCTGCCGTGGCCTGCATAGTCCACCCGGAACCGGTCGTGGACCTCCTTCCGGCCGTCCAGGCTCAGAACCACGTTGCTCATTTCCTTGTTGCAGAAGTCGATGACGTCCTGGTCGATGAGCACGCCGTTGGTGGTCAGGGTGAAGCGGAAGTTCTTCCCCGCCTCCTTCTCGATGCTCCGGGCATAGGCCACCAGCTGCTTGACCACGTCAAAGTTCATCAGCGGCTCGCCGCCGAAGAAGTCCACTTCCAGATTCTTCCGGGTGCCGGAGTGAGCAATCAGGAAATCGAGAGCCTGTTTGCCCACCTCAAAGGACATGAGGGCCCGGTCTCCATGGTACTTGCCCTGGGAGGCAAAGCAGTAGGAGCAGTTCAGGTTGCAGGTGTGGGCAATGTGCAGGCACAGAGCCTTGACCACGCCGGAGGTCCGGGCCTTCAGCTCTCCCGCCATGGGGGCGAAGGTATCCGGGGTGAAGAGCTTGCCCGCGTCCTTCAGGGAAGTGATATCGTCGTAGCACTCCTCCAGCTCTGCCCGGTCGAGGGTGGGGTACTTGGCGGAGACTTCGTCAATGGCCGCTTCCCGGGAACGGTCCTCGTAAAGGCCGATGAGGTCGTAGGCCGCCTCGTCCACCACATGAACAGAGCCGGAGCACACGTCCAGGACGATATTATAGCCGTTTAATTGGTACTGATGGATCATAGTTTTCCTTTCTGCATGAAAAATGCCGCCCAATCAGGCGGCATTTTCTTCAAAAATAAATTACTTATTCTTGTTCTCGCACTTCTGGTTGGCGATGCCGCTGCTGGTCTTGCAGGCAGACTGGCAGGAGGTCTGGCACTCGCCGCAGCCGCCGTTCTTGGCGCTCTGGCACAGATTGCGGGTCTCGATGGTCTGAATATGCTTCATGGAAGTTTCCTCCTTGTTATTTTTTCTATTCTCTCAGTTTACCATGGGGATGGGGAAATGTCAATGAATTTTTATGAACCCTTCCAGCCGGTCCAGGCCCTCTTGCAGCGCCCGGTCGCTGTAGCAATAGGACAAGCGAATATAGCCCTCTGCCCCAAAGCATACCCCGGGCACGGCGGCAAGGCCTGCCTCCCGGATCATGCGCTCACAGAACTGCCAGGAGGGGATCCCAAACCGGGAGATATCCGGGAACACATAAAAGGCCCCTTCCGGCTGCGGGTAGGAAAGGCCCATACGGTCCAGGCGGGAACAGACATAGTCCCTTCTTCTCCGGTACAGAAGCCGCACCGGCTCCGTATCAACTTCCAGCGCCGCTTCCGCTGCTGCCTGCAAGAAGGTGGGCACTGCGGCAATCTCTGCCGCGCTGAGCAGCAGCAGCCGGGAGAGCAATTCTTCCGGGCAGATGAGATAGCCCACCCGCCAGCCGGTCATGGCATAGGGCTTGGAGAAGCTCTGGCAGAGGATGGTCTGGGGGCGCAAGTCCTCCCGCCGCGTCAGGTCGCCGCAGGGGGCATAGACCAATTGGTTATAGACATTGTCGCAGATGAGATAGATGCCTTTTTCCAGCACCGCCCGGGCAACGGCATTCAGGCTGCTTTCATTCAGGATGACCCCCGTGGGATTGCAGGGAGAATTGAGGATGATGGCCTTCGTCCTCTCCGTCAGGCAGGCATTCAGGGCTTCCTCCGTGATCTGGAAGTCCGTTTTGCTCACATCCAGAAAGACCGGCTCGGCTCCTGCCGCCGTGACAATGGTTGCATACAGGGAGAAGGCAGGTGTTGGGATGATCACCTGGTCCCCGGGGTTCAGAATGCCGGTGAGGGCGGTATACAGGGCCTGGGTGGCCCCTACCGTCACCAGCACCTCTTCCGGGGCAGTGGGTCTTCCCCGGTTCGTTTCAAAGGCGGCAATGGCGGAGCGCAGAGAGGCCGTGCCCTGGTTTGGGGCATAGTGGGTTTCCCCCCGGGAAAGGGCTTCCAGCGCCGCCTGACGGATGGGCTCCGGGGTAGCCTGGTCCGGCTCGCCAATGGTGAGCATCCGGCAGTCCGGGGTGGCCTTGGCCAGATTGGTGAACACCCGAATGCCGCTGCGCTCCAAGGGGTCCAGATGGTGGTTAATCGGCATCATTGGAATTTCTCCGCCAATTCCTCAAAGAAATCGGCGCCTTTCACAAGGACTTCCTCATTGAAATGGAAGGTATCGGAGTGGAGGGCAGAGGTATCCCCCACGCCCAGGAAGAAGAACATGCCCGGCAGGGACTTCTGATACCAGGAGAAGTCCTCAGCAGTCATGGTGGGCTTGTCCAGTTCGAAGAAGCCCACGGTCTTGCGCACCCGGTTGTGCAGGTCCGCCGGGTTCATGACGGCGGGGTATCCTTCCGTCATGTATACATTGACAGTGGCTCCATAGGCCCGCTCGATATCCTTGGCTATGGAGACAATGCCCGCTCGGATGGAATAGAACACCTCGTCCTGGAAGGCCCGGAGAGACCCCTCCATGTGGGTGTGATCTGACAATGCATTGCACACGGTGCCGCTCTGGAATTTGCCGAATTTCAGCAGGCGGAAGATGTTCTTGGGCAGGGCCCCCTCCAGCTTCATGACCCGCTGGTAGAATTCCACACCGGCGGCCAGAGCGTCAATGCCCTCACTGGCCTTGGCAATGTGGGCTGTCTTGCCGTAGACGTCCACCCGGACCTCGCAGGACCGGGCCATCATCTCGTTTTTCCGGCTGGCGATTATGCCCTCAGGCAGCTGGGGCCACAGGTGCAGGCCGAAAATCGCCTGGACCTTATGGGCCCGGAATACGCCGGTGGCGCAGATATCCTTGGCCCCGCCGGTGGTCTCCTCGGCGGGCTGGAACACCAGCAGCACATTGTGGGGCAAGCTCTTTTTCTCACTGAGGCGGCGGGCCAGCTCCAAAAGAATTGCCATATGGCCATCGTGGCCGCAGGCGTGCATACAGCCCTCGTGCTGGGAATGGTAGTCCACCTTGTTCCGCTCCTGGATGGGCAGCGCATCCGCATCTGCCCGGAAGGCGATGGCATCCTTCTGCCCAAAGTCAAAGAAGGCGCACAGGGCACTTTCCATGGGGGAAAAGACCTTGCAATTCAGCTTTTCCAGAGAAGCACGGAGATATGCCATGGTTTGGGGGAGCTGCCTGTCCAGCTCGGGGATACGGTGAAGGGCACGGCGGTCTTCGATCAGTTGCATAGTAAACGCCTCCGGGTAGTTTTTCCTTATTATATTCCATTCCCGGGGCGGTGTCAATTTGCCCTTGTGCTTTTTCCGAAAAAGTGGTAGGATAAGGAGAAAAGAGACCCGTTGCAAAGGAGAATTTAACCATGATGAATGCAGAACAGATCATCGCCTATATCCGCGATGCGGAGAAGAAGACCCCTGTAAAGGTCTATGTGTGGGAAAAGGAGCCGGTTTCCTTCCCGGGCTGCCGGGAGTTTCCGGCAGGGGAGAAGTGCAAGATCGTTTTCGGTGACTGGAAGGACGTGGGCCCCATCCTGGAGCGCCACGAATTTGAGCACATCGAAATCGAAAACAACTGCCGCAACTCCGCCATTCCCATGCTGGACATGAAGAATATCCCCGCCCGCATTGAGCCCGGCGCCATCATCCGGGAGCAGGTGACCGTTGAGAAAAACGCCGTCATCATGATGGGCGCCATTCTGAACATCGGCGCGGTCGTTGGCGAAGGCACCATGATCGACATGGGCGCGGTGCTGGGGGGTCGGGCCACCGTGGGCAAGCACTGCCACGTGGGGGCCGGTGCCGTGCTGGCCGGGGTGGTGGAGCCCGCTTCCGCTACCCCTGTCATTGTGGAGGACAACGTGCTCATCGGAGCCAACGCCGTGGTCATTGAGGGCTGCCGCATCGGCCATGATGCAGTGGTTGCTGCCGGAGCCGTGGTGGTGGAGGATGTGGCCCCCAATACCGTGGTTGCCGGATGTCCCGCCCGGGTCATCAAGGTCAAGGATGACAAAACCGCCTCCAAAACCGCCCTGGTGGATGCCCTGCGGAAGCTGTAATTTACCAGTGCATTGTCAAATTGCCTAATTTTGTCCATAAAAAAACAGCAACCTGTACCATTGCGTCAAGCTCCAAAGTATGGTATCATGGTAGCATTCCGGTGGAATGGTACTACTCCACAAAAATAGTTCCAATTCCGCTAAAATAAAGGAGGAAACCCCGTCAGACTCACGGTGCGGCAGTGTGGAGACCTGTCGTAATGCATCTGCTGTTTTACCCGGCAGATCGCGAGGGCATACATTGAGAATTCAGTATGTCCGGAGTCAGAAAACAATGGCAAGTTTAACCCTGAAGAACATCAAGAAAGTCTACCCCTTTAACGGCGACGACGCCAAGAAGAAAAAGAAGAAGAAAGGCGAAGAACCCGCTAAGAAGACCAATCTTCAGATCACCGACGAAGGCGTTGTCGCTGTGCAGGCCTTCAATCTGGACATCAAGGACAAGGAATTCATCGTCCTGGTCGGCCCCTCCGGCTGCGGTAAGTCCACCACCCTGCGTATGATCGCCGGCTTGGAAGACATCACCGACGGTGAGCTGTACATCGGCGACCGCCTGGTCAACGACGTGGCTCCTAAGGACCGCGATATCGCCATGGTTTTCCAGAACTACGCTCTGTACCCCCACATGACCGTTTATGATAACATGGCTTTTGCTCTGAAGCTGCGCCATGCTTCCAAGGAAGAGATCGACAAGAAGGTCAAGGAAGCCGCTGAGATCCTGGACATCACCCAGTACCTGGGCCGTAAGCCAAAGGCTCTGTCCGGCGGTCAGCGTCAGCGTGTTGCCATCGGCCGTGCTATCGTTCGGAACCCCCAGGTCATGCTGATGGACGAGCCTCTGTCCAACCTGGATGCCAAGCTGCGTAACCAGATGCGTGCTGAGATCATCAAGCTGCGTCAGCGCATCAACACCACCTTCATCTACGTTACCCACGACCAGACCGAGGCTATGACCCTGGGCGATCGGATCGTCATCATGAAGGACGGCTTCATCCAGCAGATCGGCACGCCTCAGGAAGTGTTCAGCCACCCCTACAACCTGTTCGTCGCCGGCTTCATTGGCACCCCTCAGATGAACCTGTTCGATGCCAAGCTGGTTAAGAATAACGGCAAGTACGCTGTCCAGGTGGGCGGCATCACCGTCGAGCTGTCCGAAGAGAAGCAGGCCAAGCTGGCCAAGAACAACGTTGCTGCGCAGGATGTGGTCCTGGGCGTTCGTCCCGAGCACATCGAGCTGAGCCAGGAAGGCATTGACGCCAAGGTCGATGTCTCCGAAATGATGGGTTCCACCGTGCATCTGCACGTCACCGCCATGGGCCGCGATGTGGTTCTGGTGGTCTCCACCATGAACATGACCGGCGCTGAGGTTGCTGCCCTGACTGCCGGTGCTGCCGTGAAGTTCACCTTCAGCGGCAACGTCTGCCACGTCTTCAACAAGGAGACCGGCATCAACCTGGAAGCCTAAATTGAAAAAATGGCCGCCCCGTAGGAAACTTGATATGACCCCCAAATGTTGGACAGAGAATCCGACATTTGGGGGTCATATTAT
>ERZ1034952.119-NODE-119-length-70882-cov-16.577774_pt1 | contig 70882 bp, 50 predicted proteins | sample MGYA00520625_ERZ1034952 | MGnify/ENA primary metagenome ERZ1034952 (study PRJEB33766, sample SAMN09781773) | gut metagenome | biome: gut microbiome | host: Homo sapiens | place: Madagascar | study: EMG produced TPA metagenomics assembly of the PRJNA485056 data...
CCATAACCGATTTTAACATAGAGTTTTCAGTATTTCAAGACTTTTGAACGACCTGCCCATGAAACGCCTGCGATATTCCGATGCGATCTGTGAAAGTTCTGACAGTACTTTGTCCGATACGGTAAAAGTATACAGTTTCTCCACGGGGCTCTCCGCTATGTAATTCAGTGCATACAACGTAGATTCTTCCAGACTCCGGCCTTCGGGCGCTCCCGGATATTCTCCATTCACTGCGATGGATTTCAGTTCAAAAATACTGCGGATCAGTTCATTGGGAAGAGACGGTGCACACAAAGCTCTCAGCGACTGGTATAAAAGCTTCAGCATTTCTCTCTCGTCATTGTTCTCCTGACAGTAATAATCCGCCACCTCTGCAAAATACATGCCGTAGCAGGCTCCCACATAGTCCGTCATCAGTTCTTCAAAATAGTTCTTAATATCCGCTTCCGATACGGTATAGGAAGTCCTTCCCTCATACAGACGAAAAGTTCCAAAAGCAAAAGGGTTGGTCGCTGCCGCCAGCCGGTTGCCCGGTCTTCTCGCCCCTCTGGCAAAAGCAGTGATCTTCCCTTTTTCTCTGGTAAGCAGGCTCACAAGCCTGTCATATTCACCGAACGGTGTCTGTTTTAATACAATTCCTGTTACATACAGGGATTCCTGCATGATCTGCCCTCCCCGGCGTCAGGCTTTCACATCCTTCCGCCCTGCAGTCCGGCAGGCAGGTGTCCGGCATATCGGAAGAACTCCTATTCTCCGCATTCTGCAGATAATTCAGGTAATCCTCCACTCTGCCGGTATGTTCAAATTGCTGCCAGTAATTTATGAACTGCATCTTACGCATCCCCCTCTTTTTATCAGTTTATCGGTGTATCATCCTCTGTAAAAATAGGGTCTGCAAATTTTGTTTTTCTATTCGCCCATCTCGATGTCTTTCGGATTATATCCGAAGTTTTTGAGTAAGATGTCGCTGTCTCTCCAGTCCTTCTTCACCTTCACCCAAAGCTGTAAATTGACTTTCATTTCCAGCATATCTTCGATCTCCGGACGCGCCTTTGAGCCAATCTTTTTCAACATCTGGCCACCTTTACCGATGATGATGCCCTTGTGGGAATCTCTCTCACAGATAATAGTGGCCTCGATGTCGCAGATATTGCCTCTCTCTTTCATACTTTCCACGGTTACGGCAATACCGTGAGGAATTTCTTCGGATAAAAGTCTGAGTGCCTTCTCTCTGATCAGTTCTGCCACGATCTGGCGCATGGGCTGGTCGGTGATGGTATCCTCATCATAAAATGCAGGACCATACGGCAGATATTTCAAAATACACTGGATCAGTACATCTGTGTTGTCACCCTTTAATGCGGACACCGGGACGATCTCGCAGAAATCCAGTTCCTTGCGATAAGTATCAATAAATGCCAGAATATCATCCTTTTTCACGGTGTCCGTCTTATTAATGACCAGGATCACAGGAGTCTTGGTCTTCTTCAGCTGCTCGATGATATGACGTTCTCCGGCACCGATGAAATTCGTGGGCTCCACCAGCCATAGGATCACATCCACGTCATTTAACGTATGCTCTGCAACATTCACCATATAATCGCCCAGTTTGTTTTTCGCCTTGTGGATACCGGGGGTATCCAGGAATACGATCTGTCCCTCTTCCAGGGTCAGTACCGTTTGGATACGGTTACGGGTGGTCTGCGGTTTGTTGGATGTGATGGCGATCTTCTGTCCGATCAGTCGGTTCATCAGAGTGGACTTACCTACGTTGGGACGTCCGATCAGTGTGGCAAAGCCGGATTTATATGCCGGATTTTCGTTCATTGTTATTTCTCCTGTTCTTGTCTTTTTCCCTGACACTTTTTCGGGTCAGCTGCCGGTCAGTCCGGCTTATCTTATGTTCCTTACTCATTTTCTTTTTTTGTTGCTTCCGATGCGGCACTCTCGTTCGTACCTGCCACATTTAGCTGAGTCTTCTGCTTTTTCGCATCCTCTTCAGCTTTTCTCTTCTGTTCTTCAGCGCGGATGCGCTTCGTGCGCTTTTTGATCTTCTTCAGTATCAGGATGATAATAGCGATCACGATCGCCCAGATCACCAGATAAGGAATATGGATCACGAACCAGATCGCTGCTTCCTTTAGTCCCTCGCCGATATTTTTCAGACTGTCTACAAATCCGGTGGAAATGCGCTCCCAGACGGTCTCTTCTTCCACAGGTGTATAGACTTCTACTTCATCAATATAAAGGTAGACGGTGCTGTAGTCAACCCGGTTATCATAGCTGCGGAGCTGGGATTCCATGCTTTCTAGCTGATATCTGACATCGGACAGACGCTGTTCGATGGTAATAATATCTTCCACACTCTCTGCCTGCTCTAAAAGCTGTAATAATCTCTCCTGTTCCGTCCGCAGGGCATCCCGGTGGCTTTGCAGATCCACATAGGTCAGCGTCACATCCTGCACATTCTCCGAACGACTGGTCACATTGCCCAGCTCTGAGACCGTATTCTGGAACTCCTCCAGTCTGTCCTTCGGGATACGGATGGTCAGATTGGCATTCCTTGTAGAACGATAACTATAATATGTACTGCCGTTATAGGCATCCAGACTTTCGATATAGCCGCCGAGCTCTGTTACTTTATTCTCTACCGCACTTAACAGCTTATCATACTCCCTGGTCTCGACATCCATATTCACGGTCTTGATCAGCTTCCGGTCTGCTGTGGCTGCAGTCTCCTCAGGCACTGTATTACCTGTGTCCTTGGCATTTTCTGCGGAATCGTACCCCTCTGTCATGCCGAATCCATCTTCATAAGCGGACGCCTCCGGTGCAGCTGCCTCATTGGAAGCAACAGAATAATCCGCATCCATGAGATCACTGATGCCGTAACTGCCCTTCGATGAGCTGCCGCAGGCGGTCAGCGATAATATCATGCCGGCAGTGAGTAACCCTGTAATTATCTTTGTTTCAAAATTTCGTTTTTTCATAACCCTCTCCGTTCTGCGGACGGCATCCGGACGCCCTGCCGGATCCGCCTGCTGTTGACTTTTTATTGTTCACCCATATAAACGAAATAATATCACAAAAGTTCTTTCTTTTTTTGCAAAACCTCTGCTACGCGTGATTCGTATTAAAACAGATTTTCCACCTTCAGGAATCTGTCCTGTTCTTCCTTTACCTTGGACGCCGTGCCTACGACGCAGAGCAGATCCTCCTGCATAAATGCCCGGATATGCGCGGACAGTGCCCGGATATCCTCTACGGTAGCGGACAGCAGTTCCTCACGTTCTCTCTGTAATGCTGCATCGTCCAGTCCCGTCATATAGGCACTCAGAGAATACAGTCCCTTCGCGGCCGGATTCATGGGCACATCCAGATCACTGACTGCACCGATGATATACTGGGTCATGGTGCGTTCATCCGCGGTAAATTCTGCGATGGCATCCGCTGCCTTTTCATATATATCGATCGTTCTGCCCAGGTTCGGATCTCTGTAAGAGACAAAATAGCTGTCACCGGATCTGCCGAAGCTGCACATACAGCCGTAGGCGCCACCCTTTACACGGACATTGACCCACAGATATTCATAGCCCAGCATGACCTTCAGCACTCTTAAAGCTCCGGTATATTTCAGTCCGCTCTTGCGGAAATTACCGGCACGACATACATAATTGACCTGACCGGAGGTTAAGAAGCCTTCGTTCTTCCGGGAGACTTCCGGAATATAATGTGCCTTTTCCACAGCTTCGGTATAGAGTGCTGCCTTGAAGGCTTCCACCGGGGCATCCAAAAGTCCCACTGCCTTCTCTTCACCGACGAAATCCACCATAAGATTCTCCGGACGGAAGATCATTTTTAATAACGTCTGTAAGATCTCCACCAGTTCTTCTTTTTTCTCGTCAAAATGTGCTTCCAGGTCGGTGATCAGGCGGTAGAACGGAATGCCGGAGACCTCCTCACTGACAGCTCCGGGAATACTGCCGTAGGACATGGCTCTTCCGGCTGCCACACTGTGTCCGCCGCTCGTCATCTGTGCCTGCATGCGGGACTTGCCCTCCGCCAGGATCTCATAGAGACGCTTGGTGTCCGTGAGATCACTGGTCATGACGATCTCACGCATCAGATCGATGGCATCTGCAATACGATCATAGAACACCTTTGTCTTCAGCTCCAGGGTCAACGTAAATTCATCCGTATCCTGCAATCTGCCATAGACATTATTCACCGCAGCCATGCCGCCGGTGACCAGGTTCATCTCATTATAGAGATCTCCATACGCATAATGCTCGGTATTCAGCAGTCCAAGACAGCCTTTTAAGATGCCGATATACGGGAAATATTTTCCGGGGATCTGATCCAGTTTGAAGATCAGTCGTAAGTAACCGATACCGTTGGTAAACAGATCATGATACAAAAGTGTGGTATCCCCAATACTCCGTACCTCGTTTACCGGGAGATTTGCCTCTTTTTTCATATCTTCCCGCTTCAGCAGAGGAATCTTCTCCAGATCTTCCTTCGCATCCTCGCTCTCCTGGAACTCAGTCAGCTTACGGAAGGTCTCCTTTACCGCTTCCAGTTCATCCGGACTCATGGCTGCTTTCACCTGTGCCATTTTCTTTCGCTGTTTCTGTTCCTGCTCCTCTAAAAGTCCAAGCTTCGGCTGCAGGATCACCACGCTGCGGTGCATATTGTCCAGCAGGTATTTTTGTACCAGGCCCTCAAAATATCCGCTCTTAACTTCCTTACGAAGCTCGGCAAAGGTATCGTTCGCCTCGATATGAATGAACGGCAATCTATCATCATACAGCCAGCTGTCCAGCACCTGTAAGCCATACATCAGTCCCTTGGGATAGGAGCCGAAATCTGCCTCTCTGTATTTGAATTCGTAGTAATTGATACCGGCAAGCAATGCCTTCTCATCGAACCCTTCCGCTGCCAGCTTCTTTAGTACTTCTTCTGTTACCTGTAAAAAGTCCTGTTCTTTTTCTACGGAAGTGTCCTTCGCCACGACACTGAAATATGGCTGACGGATACCGTTCTCGTAAATGCTGTAAACATCCTTGCCTATGCCGCGGTCTACCAGTGCCTGCTTTAATGGCGCACCCGGTGCGGAGCACAACGCATAATCCAGGATCTGAAATGCAATGTAAAGCTTCGGATCCAGGCTGTCACCGACGCAGAAGTTCTGGGACAGATAGGTATTCTCTTCTTCGTCCTCTCCCTCGCCGATGGGACAGTCTCTGACGATGCGGCCGGGCTTATCGAAAGCCGGCTCCTCGGTCACTTCGGAATCCACCTTAAGAGCATCGTAGGCAGACAGATAATGTTCGTCGATAAAAGTCAGCTTCTCCGCCATATCCATGTTACCGTAGAGGTAGATATAGCTGTTGGAAGGATGATAGAACTTCCGGTGGAAATCCAAGAACTCTTCATACGTCAGCTCCGGGATCACCTCCGGGTCACCTCCGGACTCACAGCCATAGGTGGTGTGAGGATACAGAGAGTTCATGATCTCCCTCTCCAGCACATCATCCGGAGAAGAAAATGCTCCCTTCATCTCGTTGTAGACCACGCCGTTGACCTTCAGCTCTTCCTCGTCACCTTCCAGCTCATAATGCCAGCCTTCCTGCCGGAAAATGGATTCATTTTTATAAATATTCGGGTAAAATACGGCATCCAGATAGACATGCATCAGGTTCTGGAAATCCTTGTCATTGCAGCTTGCCACAGGGTATACGGTCTTATCCGGATAAGTCATGGCATTTAAGAAAGTATTTAAAGAACCTTTTACCAGTTCCACAAAAGGATCCTTCACCGGGAATTCCTTCGAGCCGCATAATACAGAGTGCTCCAGGATATGTGCCACGCCGGTGGAGTCCTTCGGGGTGGTACGGAAACCGATGTAAAATACTTTGTTCTCATCGTCATTGGATACCAGTGCCACTCTTGCTCCGGTCTTCTTATGACGGCACAGATAAGTCACACTGTTGATGTCCGGGATCTGCCGTTTCTCTATGATCTCATATGTGGATAAATCTTCTACTCTCATTTACGATGTGTCCTCTTTTCTAAATCTAAAATGCTGCCAGTGCCAGCTTGCTCATGGAGATCTCCTGGATCACGACGCCCTTTGCCTCTTTTTCTTCCGGAGTCATGGCGGTCAGTTCCCGGATGTTCAGTTCCTTCGTCACATACCGTTTCTTCCCTCTGCCAAAGATTCCTTTTTGCTCCTCGATGATATTGATCTTCACTCTTGCCTTGATCCGGTCGTAGATTTTGACCAGAAAGCTGTCCGGCTTCAAATAATACAGATGGGTCTCCAGCGTATCCTCAGGATCCACTTCCTTTTCCGCTAAAATATAGCGTTCCACGATCAGGCGGAATTTAAACGCCACCTCATCCTGCTCCAAAAGCTCTGCAAAAGTATATTTCGCACCTATGTAGACTTTTGCCGTGTCCTGCAGGCTGTATTTATAATTCTCATAAACTGTCTTTTGCATTGTTGTCGATATCCTCAATTTTGAAACCGCTCATCCGCACCGCATCCTCGATCATTTTGCGGGACATGCCGGTCTCCTCCATCAGTTCCTCTATGGTCACCTTGCGCTGCAGCTCCTCTGCCAGTTCTCTCGCTTTGTCCGCCACCTTGTTGACCTTGTCTTCCACGCGCTTGTCGATCTTAGAGTTCTCTGTGTGCTCGGCAATGTACTCTTCCATGGCATCCATGATCATCTTGCCAAGCATTCCCTCGACTTCCTCCGGCTTCTCCAGACTGCCTAACATAGTCACTCCGAAGGAAAGCGCAAGATTCCCTTCACCTACCAGATCCTCTAACAGGACACCCTGTCCGGCGTAAAGCTTCGCGATCTCCGCCACATCCGCCAGATAGATCTCGATCAGACGCTGCTGGGCGTCGGTCTCCCCCGCCATGGCAGCGATGGAAAATGCCTGTTTCTCTCCATCCGTGCAGGCAGGCAGAGCTGCCACTTCATCCAGATATTCCTGTAAATAATCCTTTTCCTCGTCCGTCAGGAATTCGTCAGGATCCATGGGCTGTCCGATACCTATTTTATGTTTTAACAGATAGTCAAATACCATCTGCAATTGTTCACCGCTTAAGTCAAGCTCCGCGAAGGCTTCCTTTACCTGTTCTTCGCTGATGCAGTTGCCCTGCTCTTTGGCGGTCTTGCGGACCTCCTCTAAGGTCCTGGCAAATAATACTTCTTTGTTCATGTAAAAATTCTCCTTTTAAATAATACATTTCTCCGCGCTTCGCACTCTGCCTGCGAGCAGTCATGCATCTGCCTCTTGCAATAATACACTTTCTCCGTGCTTCGCACTCTCGAAAGTGTACATCCATTCGTGGTCCGGACGATTCGTCCTTCTTGCTCATGTCTGTTCGATTTGCTAATCGTCTTTGCGCATTGCCTGCAAGCAGTCATGCGTTACAGACGATTGCAAATCTTATTATTTCACGTGTTCGTGCGTAAACAAATGATACTGACAATATTCGTAGTTGCCGTTACATTTGGAGCAGAAACGGAACTCCAGGCTCGGATCGTCCTCTTCCGTCCTGCCACAGATTGCGCATTTATGTCTCGTAACTTTTGCCCGTCCGGCATTTGATTTTTTCTCGAACTGCGCCCTGCGGTGCATCTGCTTCGGCGAGATGCGGCTTCTGTGCAGCTGCCAAAAGTATAACACAAAATTAAGTAAAGATGCTATGATCGCAAATCTGGTGAACACACCACCTTTGATCACGTAGTACAGCATTAAGACTGCATCCAGAATTCCCATCCATTTCATCTTCACAGGGATCACGAACATCAAAAGCACCTGCATATCCGGATAGGTGGCTGCAAACGCAAGGAAGATCGACAGGTTAATATAATATGTGCTGAAAGCATAAGATCCACTGTAAAAATATGAGGATGCAATTTCCGTAGGCAGACTGCCATACATCAGATACACCACACCCATACACAAAAAGCTTCCAATTATGGTGAACAGCATGCCCGAGAAAATATAGACATTATACCGGTAGGTCCCCCAGGTGCGCTCCAGGGTGGTACCCAGACTATAATAAAAGTATAGCATAATTACAGTAAAAATGCCTAAGCTTTCAGGAGGCACGATCACCCAGGTCACCAGGCGCCAGATCTGCCCATGCAGGATCCGGTACGGATCCAGTGTCAGATACCCCAGCAGATTCACACCTGCCGCACTTCCCAGCAGTTCTATTACATATCCTGCCACATAACTTAAGATAAGTATCAGTGTCAGATTCGGGATCGCATATCTGCCGAATTTTTTTTCAAATTTGCTCATAAAGTCGCTTCTCCGTTTCTATTAATTACGTAATTACCCATTCGTTATTTCTCTATCGAGATTGTAACATCGACAGGGCAATAAGTAAACCACACGTTCAAAAGTTTATAGAATTCCTATTTATTTCATTTTTTCTTTACACAATTTTAACGACAGCGTTTTGTCTTTGTTCGTTGCATTATGGTTTTTTTTGTCGTATAATGAAAAATGTTTTGTGAAAGAAAAGTCGCATATATTAAGAAGTAATTCTGTAACTCATCATTGACCTTCTGAGTGGTTACAGCATTTTATCAGGAAGGATGTATCACATGAATTCACAGGAAAAATACGCAACGCTCGGCATAGATATCGGTTCTACCACTGTCAAGATCGCGATTTTGGATGAAAACCACAATATTTTATTTTCCGATTATGAGCGTCACTTTGCCAATATCCGGGAGACTCTGTCCGCTCTCCTTAAGAAAGCCTATGATCAGCTGGGAGAATTGCAGCTGCACCCCATGATCACCGGCTCCGGCGGACTGACGTTAGCCAATCACTTAGGTGTTCCTTTTACGCAGGAGGTCGTAGCTGTGGCTACCTCCCTGCAGGAGCTGGCACCCAAGACCGATGTAGCTATCGAGCTCGGCGGTGAGGATGCGAAGATCATCTATTTTGAAGGCGGTAACGTGGAGCAGCGTATGAACGGCATCTGCGCCGGCGGTACCGGTTCCTTTATCGACCAGATGGCAAGCCTGCTCCAGACGGATGCTTCGGGCTTAAACGAATATGCAAAAGATTATAAATCTCTCTACTCCATTGCTGCCCGCTGTGGTGTATTTGCCAAGACCGATATCCAGCCCCTGATCAACGAGGGTGCTACCAAGGAAGATCTGTCCGCTTCTATTTTCCAGGCTGTTGTGAACCAGACCATCTCCGGTCTGGCATGCGGTAAGCCCATCCGCGGTCACGTAGCTTTCTTAGGTGGACCGTTACATTTCCTGTCTGAGTTAAAGGCTGCTTTCATCCGTACTTTAAATCTGGATGACGAGCACATCATCGATGTGGACAATTCTCATCTGTTCGCAGCCATCGGCTCCGCATTGAATGCGAAGGGAGATGTCTGCATCAGCCTGTCCGATATGGTGAAAAAGCTGTCCTCCGATATCAAGATGGAATTTGAAGTGGAGCGCATGGAGCCTCTGTTCGCAGACAAGGCTGCATATCAGGAGTTCGTAGAGCGTCACAGTAAGCATCATGTAACAACCGGTGATCTGCAGTCCTATCAGGGCAAGGCATTCCTTGGTATCGATGCCGGTTCCACCACCACGAAGATTGCACTGGTGGGTGAGGACGGATCTCTGTTATATTCCTTCTACTCCGGCAATGACGGAAGTCCGTTGAAGACGGCGATCCGTTCCCTGAAGGAGATCTACTCTCTCCTGCCCGAGGGTGTGGAGATCGTGCGCTCCTGTTCCACCGGTTACGGCGAGGCGCTGATGAAGGCTGCTTTCCTGTTAGATGACGGCGAAGTAGAGACCGTGGCACATTACTATGCCGCTGCTTTCTTCGATCCCAGCGTCGACTGTATCTTAGACATCGGCGGTCAGGACATGAAGTGCATCAAGATCAAGAATCAGACCGTAGACAGCGTACAGTTAAATGAGGCTTGCTCCTCCGGCTGTGGTTCCTTTATCGAGACCTTTGCGAAGTCCCTGAACTACACCGTGCAGGATTTTGCTCAGGCTGCCCTGTTCGCAGAGCATCCCATCGACCTGGGTACCCGTTGTACCGTATTCATGAACTCCAAGGTAAAGCAGGCACAGAAGGAAGGCGCTTCCGTAGCGGATATCTCCGCAGGACTTGCTTACTCCGTTATCAAGAATGCTTTATTTAAGGTGATCAAAGTCTCCGATGCATCAGAGCTTGGTAAAAATATCGTGGTACAGGGCGGTACCTTCTACAACGATGCCGTTCTGCGCAGCTTTGAAAAAATTGCAGGCTGCAAGGCCATCCGTCCCGACATCGCCGGTATCATGGGGGCTTTCGGTGCGGCGCTGATCGCCAGAGAGCATTACGAGGACGGTTATGTGACCACCATGCTCGATTATCAGAAGATCTGCGACCTGCAGTTCGAGACCAGTATGGCAAAATGTAAGGGTTGTACCAACAACTGCCGTCTGACCATCAACAAATTCTCCGGCGGCCGTCAGTTCATCTCCGGCAACCGTTGCGAACGCGGTATCGGTGGACAGAAGAATGCCCACAATGTACCGAATTTATACGAATATAAATTACATAGATTATTCTCCTATGAATCCCTGGATGCCGACAAGGCTCCCAGAGGTGTGGTAGGTATCCCCAGAGTACTGAATATGTACGAGGACTATCCGTTCTGGTTCACATTTTTCACCGAACTGGGCTACCGCGTGGTACTCTCTCCCAGCTCCAACCGCAAGATCTACGAGCTCGGTATTGAGTCCATCCCGAGTGAATCCGAATGTTACCCGGCGAAGCTGGCTCACGGTCATGTGACCTGGCTGATCCGACAGGGTATTAAGTTCATCTTCTATCCTGCGCTGTTCTATGAGCGTAATGAGTTCGAAGATGCGAACAACCATTACAACTGCCCCATCGTTACTTCTTATTCCGAGAATATCAAGAATAACGTGGAGGAAATCGCCGGCGGTGAGATCACCTTCCGCAATCCGTTCATGTCCTTCAGAGATCTGGGTACGGTGACGGATGCGCTGACGAAGGAATTCACCGAAATTCCCGCTGCTGAGATTGCTACAGCCTGCGAAAAGGGCTGGCAGGAGCTGGCGAATGCGCGCCATGATATGGAGAAAAAGGGCGAAGAAACGCTGGAATACTTACGTCAGACCGGCAAACGCGGTATCGTGCTGGCTGGCCGTCCTTATCATGTAGACCCGGAGATCAACCACGGTATTCCCGAGCTAATCACCTCCTACGATATGGCTGTGCTTACCGAGGATTCCATCTCCCATCTGGCGAAACCGGAGCGGCCCCTGATCGTATCCGACCAGTGGATGTACCACTCAAGACTTTATGCGGCTGCAAGCTATGTGAAGACAGTAGAGAATCTGGATCTGATCCAGCTGAATTCCTTCGGCTGCGGTCTGGATGCCGTTACCACCGATCAGGTGAACGATATCCTCTCCGGCTCCGACAAGATCTACACCTGTTTAAAGATCGATGAGGTCAACAATCTGGGTGCGGCGCGTATCCGTATCCGTTCCCTGTTGTCCGCGATCCGTGTCCGTGAGAAACTGGGCAAGCACCGCACCATCCGTTCTTCCGCTATTGAGAAGGTTCCGTTCACCGAAGAGATGCGTAAGGACTACACCATCATCTGTCCGCAGATGTCCCCGATCCACTTTGAGATCTTACAGCCTGCGTTCAATGCCTGCGGTTACAATTTCGTCGTATTGGACAATGACAACAAGCACTCCGTGGATGTAGGTCTGAAATATGTCAACAACGATGCCTGCTATCCTTCTCTGCTGGTAGTCGGACAGATCATGGAGGCTCTGCTGTCCGGCAAATATGACCTGAACAAGACCGCTATTATCATGAGCCAGACCGGTGGCGGATGCCGTGCGACGAACTATATCGGCTTCATCCGCCGTGCCCTGAAGAAAGCAGACATGGAGCAGATCCCTGTCATCTCCCTGAACCTGGCGGGTATCGAGAGCAATCCCGGCTTCCATCTGAATGCGGATCTGCTGCTGCGTGCAGCGGTAGGTGCCGAGTTCGGTGATATCTTCATGCGTTGTGTCTACCGGATGCGTCCTTATGAAACAACTCCTGGTTCCGTGGATGCCCTGCACAGAGAATGGCTTAAGAAGGTACAGGATTTTGTATCTGCGAAGCATATCAGCATAGGCAAGTTCCGCAGGATGTGTACCGAGATCATCCGGGATTTCGATGCGATTCCGGTACTGGATATCAAGAAGCCCCGCGTCGGCGTGGTCGGCGAGATCCTGGTGAAGTTCTCTCCTGCCGGCAACAATCACCTGGTGGAGCTGTTAGAGAGCGAGGGCGCGGAAGCTGTGGTTCCCGATCTGCTCGACTTCATGCTGTACTGCTTCTACAACCAGATCTACAAGGCAGAGCACTTAGGCACCAGCAAAAAGACCGCGAAGATCTCCGCACTAGGCATCTGGGCGATCGAGCATATCCTCCGCGGTTCTGCCGTGAAGGCATTTGAGCAAAGTAAGCATTTCGATGCGCCCACCAGCATCTACAAGATCGTCTCCTATGCGGAGCCCATCGTATCCATCGGCAACCAGACCGGTGAAGGGTGGTTCTTAACCGGTGAGATGGTGGAACTGATCAAGGAAGGCGTACCAAACATCGTATGTACCCAGCCCTTCGGCTGCCTGCCGAACCATGTCGTAGGCAAGGGCGTTATTAAGGCCCTTAGGAAGGCTTATCCTTCCTCCAACATCGTGGCCATCGACTACGATCCCGGCGCCAGCGAAGTCAACCAGCTCAACCGCATCAAGCTCATGCTCTCCACCGCCCAGAAGAACCTGAAAAAGGGCGAGGGTATGGAATAAAGAAACTATTTTTGATATGTGTGGTGACTACACCCGCAGCAGGGGATTCGCAGAATCCCTGCCGCGGGTGTTTTTAATATTTCTTTTTGTTCTATCAGCCTATAAGTTCCGGATTTACTCCCTTTCTGACCATAGCTTAAGGCTTCTTAGTTGTCGTTCCCATCACCTCTTCGTTCCTGCTCGCTACCGTCGCACCTGCACCTCCATTTTCATCCTATTCGTCTCATTTTCTGATCCCCCCCATTTTCATCCTATTCGTCCCTTTTTTGATTTCCTCCATCTAGTCTGTTTTAGCGACTTTTGGTGGAATTTTATGCCTTAAACAGCTTTTTTTCCACCATTCTATTTATTTTTGACATTTTTTCAGGAAATCTCCTTTTTTTAATCATAAATCAGAACCTTTTTCCACCATTTACAGCCTTTTGATAGCTTTTTTCAGGAATTTATTTTCCTTGACTATTTTCTCAAAGCAAGTTATACTAAGCGCATCTGTAAATCTTTCTATTCAGTTGGATAATTCTTCCAGAATTCCATGCATTTAACATTTAAAGGAGGTACTACAATTAATTACGCAGAATTAATACATCGAAAAGAACATCTGTTGAAAAAGAAGAATTTTCTTCTTAATGAAGTAAGTAAACTACCAGATGGGAGTATATCCTATTGTCGTAACAAAGGGACCTATATCGACTGGTTCTATCTGAAGGACGGTACTAGAAAGTATCTTCAGAAATCTCAAAAGGAACTGGCGCAAGCTCTTGCATTAAAGAAATACTACGAGCTTATGCTGCATGAAATTTCAGAAGAAATAGCATTTATTGAAACATATCAAAAGAAATTATCCTCCACGCTTCCAAGAGAAAAGTCCACTGACTTGTTGGCCGACTCCTCCCCTTATTACCCATTACTGCAAGGATATTTTGCGAAGGACAAGCTTCCTGTGTCTGCGCAGAAATGGTGCGCGGAGAGCTATGAAACCACCCATTCACATCCGGAGCATTTGATCCATACTACGCTGGCCGGGCATAAAGTCCGTTCAAAATCAGAAGTCATCATTGCGAATCTGCTCTATACCAACCATATTCCCTATCGATATGAAGCGGCGCTGCCGTTAAAAGAATTCACGGCTTATCCGGATTTTACGATTATGCATCCGGTTACGAATAAAATCTTCTACTGGGAGCATTTCGGTATGATGGATAATGCGCCTTATTGTGATACTGCCTGCAATAAGCTGAAAACCTACTGTTATAACGGAATCTTCCCATCCATGCAGCTGATCACCACTTATGAGACAAGCAAATGCCCCATTTCCACGGATCAGGTGCAGCAGATCATTACGCAATATTTCCTCTAAATCCATAATTCCCTACATGAAAATTCTCCTGACATTGACTAAAGGTAATCAAGAATATTCAAAAAGCTTCACAAGATGTTGCTCCATAGTGAGATGGGCTCCGCGGTGTGATCACTCCGCAACATAATCACTCGCAGCATGATTACTCGCAGTATGATCACTCGCAACGTAGTCCATACGGGACGTTTTTACGTATGGGAACACATTTTCTATACAGAAAAAAGGACCGGTTCGTCCGGTCCTTCTGATGAAACCACTATAAGCAATTATGATGCATTTGCTCTGCGGCTCTCAATATACTGTTGTAAGACTTCCGTGACTTCCTCCGGTGCCAGACCGGCATCTTCGATGATGTCACTTACCGCTTCCAGTTCCTTGCGTCTCTTCTGTTCAAACAATTCCTCTAACTCACGCTGTTCTGATTCTATGCGAATGTTTAACGCATTGATCAACTCCTGCTTCGCCTGGATCTTTTCCTCCAGGGATTTTCTCTGTCCTCTTGGCATATACTGTGTGCTCCTTTCCTGATGGCAATCCTATGGATCTGCGGATCAAGATTCCTGCCGCGTGATCCGATAAAGCATGACCATTCATCAGGGATCACCGGTTCCGTAGGAACTATCATAATCTATCATGAATGGTCTGATATGTTACAGTATATGGACAAGAATGTAAAAATATACCATATATCCGGCAATATTATCCTGTTCCGGAACGGTCTCGTGAATCTGTCAACAGATATCATGCTCCGGAACAGTCTCGTGAATCTGTCAGCAGATATCATTCTCCGGAACAGTCTCGTGAATCTGTCAGCAGATATCATTCTCCGGAACGGTCTCGTGAATCTGTCTGCAGATATCATGCTTCGGAACAGTCTCGCGAATCTGTCAGAAGATATCATTCTCCGGAACAGTCTCGCGAATCCCGGAAAGGTCTCGTGAATCTGTCTGAATATTCCAGCTTGGATGTCCCTGATGTCCGGTGATCAGGAAGCCGATTGGCAAGTATATAGGATACAAGAATTCAAGCCAATCAAAGGTGGTTTCCGTATCCTTCCACCGCTGCTTTTAACTTATTCAAGGCAAGTTCCAGTGTAGCTTGGGGGCAGGCGATGTTCACGCGCTGAAAAGCGGCTCCGCTAGGTCCGAACATGGATCCTCCATCCAGCCAAAGTCCTGCCTTGTCCACAATGAACTGATCCAGCTCCTTACCGGTGATTCCCAGTTCACTGCAATCCAGCCATACGAGGTAAGTGCCTTCCGGCTCTACCAGATGAATCTGCGGAAGCTTCTCCTGCAAAAAATCCCGTAAGAAATTCAAATTCTTAAGCAAATAAGCTTTTAACTGATCCAGCCAGTCTTCTCCTGCACGGTAAGCTGCCTCACATGCCACAACGCCTAAGGCATTGGGCTCATCATAACCAGTTCTGTCAATTTCTGTTTTGAATGCCTTACGCAGATTTTCATTCGGGATAAATATGTTGGAGATCTGTAAGCCAGCCAGGTTAAATGTCTTGCTGGGTGCCGTACAAGTCAAGGTAAACTCCGCAAAACGGGGATCTACATTGGCGAACACTGTATGCTCGTAACCGGGATAGACAAAATCGTTGTGAATTTCATCACTGACCACAATCACATGATGGCGCAGGCAGATCTCTCCCAGCTTCTGCAGTTCCTCTACCGTCCATACTCTGCCCACCGGATTATGAGGGTTGCACAGAATGAAGAGTTTTACATGTTCCTGTTCTATCTCGCGTTCAAAGTCCTCGAAATCAATCTGATATGCCGGGCTGACAGTACCAACGTTGTTAATCTGCTGTTCGGAAGCATCATCTGTTGTTACTGGCACTACCGTACGCTCCGTAACCGAATGATATACCAACGTATTATCTACTACTTTTCGGTCATTGTCTCGGATAATATTAGTAAACGGATAATACACCGGATTCTGAATCAGTATCGCATCTCCCGGATCAGTAAATGCCTTCACCGCTGCGCCCAGCGCAAATACCACACCCGGAGTCTTCACGATCCATTCCCGCTTTGTCTTCCAATTATGCTTCCTCTCCATCCAGTTCATCACAGCATTGTAATAAGCATCCTTCGGCTGGGTATAGCCGTAGATTCCATGTTCTACCGCAGCATGAAGACTTTTCGAGATCTCTTCGGATACCGGGAAATCCATATCCGCCACCCACAGGGGCAGCACATCCGCCGGCTTTCCTCTCTCCACCGCAAAATCATATTTCAGACAATTCGTTCCCTTCCGGTTCGTAATCTTATCAAAATTGTATGTAGTCATACAGCTAACCATACCTTTCTCAAAATCTGCAAATATTCAGGCACTTCCGTCCCATACAGACCATAATCTATATTCATTTACTACATAATCTTTTTCATCAGTCATCCTACGATTTCTTCCGTTTGAAAGCACCCTGCATATCTTATCTCGATGCTTTCCGATGCGTCATTCTGTGGAAATCTTCAGCGCAGCTGGCTGAACTACTATGTATACCAGGTTACACCCACACTAAGCAAATGCCTGCTCTAAATCTGCCAGCAGATCGTCGATGTTCTCGATTCCCACTGACATTCTCAGAAGCTTCTCATCCACTCCCAAAGCTTCACGTACCTCAACCGGTACATCTGCATGGGTCTGCTTCATCGGATAGGTCAGAAGACTTTCCACGCCTCCCAGACTCTCCGCAAAACGGATCAGCTTAACGCTCTCCAAGATTTTAACAGCTTTTTCCGGGGAATTCAACCGGAATGAGATCATTCCGCCGTATCCGCTGCACTGTCTGTCGATCAGTTCCTTATCCGGTCTCGAATCCAGACCGATATAATATACCTTCTCCACTTCCGGTCTCTGTTCCAGCCAGTGTGCAATCGCCAGGGCATTTTTCTGATGCTGCTCCATACGGACTACCAGTGTCTTGATACCTCTGAGTAACAACCAGCTGTCAAACGGGGAGAGACAGGCACCTGTCGTCTTATAAATATTGTTCAGCTGCTGGTACAGGGCATCATCCTTTACCACCAGGAATCCGGATAACGTATCGTTATGTCCTTCCAGATATTTCGTACCGCTGTGCACTACAACATCCGCTCCTAAGGTAAGCGGCTTCTGAAAATACGGGGATAAAAAGGTATTGTCAACGATCAGAATACAGCCATGCGCGTGTGCCAGCTCTGCGATTGCCCCAATATCTGCGACCTTCATCATAGGGTTGGACGGAGTCTCTAAATAAATCGCCCTCGTCTTCGGACGGATCGCCGCCTTCACGGTCTCCACATTTGAAGTATCCACACAATCTACTGATATTCCGTTCTTATGACTGATCGTGTTCCACAGTCTCAGCGTACCGCCATACAGATCATCCGTAGCAATCAGATGATCCCCGGGAGAAAAAATCTCCATCAGTGTAGTGATCGCTGCCATACCGGTAGAAAATGCCAAAGCCTCCGTTCCCTGTTCCAACAGGGCAACCGTCTTCTGCACTTCATCTCTGGTAGGATTACCGCAACGGGAATAATCATATCCTGTGCTCTTACCCAATCCCGGATGCGCATACGCCGCATTCTGATAAATCGGCATACTGATGGCCCCAAACGGATCCCTTCTCTCATTACTTCCCTGGACACATATGGTCTCTGCTGCAAATGCCATCTTTTTCTCCTCCTATGCCTATGTATGATGTCTGGGTCAAAAGCCCCACGGCTTTGATACCACATTTTATATTCCTACTGTTCCAGTAGGTATAGTATATATTTAGCATAGTAAGAAATAAAAGTCAATATCTTTTTACCAATAAAGCTTCATCTGTTCTTCTGCTTCTTCCTTTGATATATTTAATTCCTTGCATAAATTCTGCAAAATATTTTCATATGCAACATTATAACATTTTCCTGTAATGGTATATCCTTGAATGTATCCTTGAATGTATCCTTGAATGTATCCTTTTCTCCAATATTGGTCAAACAATTCACACATATTCAGTACACCTTTCTGCTATTTATCAATTCACCAGAATTTTTTCATGCCTTCTATTGCTTCACTCTCAGTAATATTCAAATTTTTTCTAAGTTTCAACATAGTATCATCATAATTTATATTAAATTCCTTACATGTTATAATTATCCCTCTCATTCCTTCTTCTCTACCTTCTTTCTTTCCCCGTCTCGTATACTGGTCAAACAATTCACACATGCTGATCTCATCCTCCTCTGCAATATCTAATCCTTTTAATATTTCTTCGGTATCATCCACGTTTTTATCTCCGGACAATACCCGTAGCATTTTGATAGTAGCTTCTTTATGAATTACTTTTCGGTCTGAACGATATGCGTTTCCTTCTGCAAGATAATCCAATACAATACGCATATCGCTATGAAAACGTTCGCGGATCTCCTTCGGGAGATATCGCATTTCCCACACATGAAGCTGCATATCATCTACATATTTCCATGTAGTCTCTGCAATCTTGCCTTTGCCACCGTCTATTAACTGTCGCAAATTGTTACTCGCCTTCCACCGTGCCATCCCCCAATATAGCACCAGTTCTATCACCGGATATAATCCATGATTCTGCTTTTCGTACTGCCTGCGGTATTCTCCGCCAATGTATCCCGCTTTGCGCAGTATCATGCCTTTATCCACTTTCATTTGATTAGCAAACAGATACAAGGCTCTTGGCATTCCGCCTGTCACATGGTATTTTGCGACATCTTCCAGTTGATTGTGCAATGTATTCGTGCTGTCTGCATATAGGCTCTCTGTTGCAGCTGTAAGCATCTCCTCGCCGGTCACCACCACAGTTCCCTCATGCAGTAATGCATTCACTATATCCGCTGCTACGTCCGCATAACTTTCAAAATTCTTCGTTACAATATCGTTCAGTTCCAATAAATACTCCTCTCCTGCTCATTCCTCTTACATTGTAAAAAGTGAATTTCACGGCGATATGCCTTGAACTGCACACAGGGTGCGATAAAATGATGACCATATATGATGCTATCCTGATATATGGTATCTTCGAAATCTTATCTATACAGACTTTTTATAGATGAATTTACTATATCACAGAGGTATCCATTCTGCAAGGAAATCCGGCAAAACAGGTGCTGAAAAACTACACAAAAACAGAGCTGTGGAAATTGGCTATTTCTCACAACTCTGCTTTTTGTGCAATGTTACTTTTGCATAGAATTATTTTTGTACAGAACTATTCTTGTATAGAACTATTTTTATGGATATCAGTAAAGTTAATCCAGTTCGAACAGTTCTTCTGCGCTGATGGATAACTCAGCTATTCCGCAAGGAGTTACTTTTGATCCATTATCATACACGGTATAGACTCTTGCGTAGATCGTAGCTGCCTGCGCTTTTTCGTTCAAAATCGTCCCGGGAGTGTCGGTACGAAACAGTCCCATCTCATCCGAAGAATATTTCAAGGTATAGGTCGCGCCATTTGTAATCGGGTAACAATTCTGAACTCCATTGCGTTCTATCGGTGAAATTTCCTTTCCATTGTTATCCGTGATCTTGAGACCATCCTCTCCATCGGTCTTTAAGCGCAATACTTTTCCTGTAATTCCGTCCACACTGATGGCTCCGGACGTATCATCTGCACAGGATTTGTAAAATTCAACGCATAACTGCTGTCCACCTGCCAGAATATTGTAGTCATCTGCCTGGAAGTTGACACTGATGGTTCCGTTATTCTTATCATCCAATACAATATGATTGACCGGATCATACAGCATATACACGGATTGGATCTTGCTGCCGCTTTTATCCTTAAAGCTTACGGAAGGTGCAGTAACACCGGCATTATACGCTGCAATCATCGTATTAACAAACAGTTTGATCTCCGCGTCCTTAGTGGGTCTGGAATGTCCCGCTCCGGAATATGTCACATTTCCCATGGTATAGATATAATAATTATTTACCACATCATTGGGTGTTATGTTATAAATATTAGTATCTTTATAGTTACCGCCAGCCACACCGGAAATACAGTACCACACCACAATATCGTTTTTACCGTCTCCGTTACGATCCAGCTCCATATTCGGCTGTAACCACTGGTAATGCGTATTACTGATCTCCAGCCACTTGTAAGACGTATTATTGATCTCCATCAGATCCTTTGAAGATATCTGATATGGATACTGCGTAATCTGGCCATCATTTACCTGTGTTGCGATCAGAGATTGCCCTGCGTAATCACCCATCAGCAAACTACTGGGATAATTCCAACTAGGATATCCACCATCATATCCAGCCTTTTTCAGCAATGAATTCTCAACCGGGAACTTTACTGACGAACTGCCATTTATCCGCAAATCTTCCAGATAGCTTCTCAGGAAACGGACTACCGTATATTTAGTCACACCTTCCTTTTGCCAGAGCTCATTATCCGAATTCGGTTCCTTAATCTCGTCAAAAGTATAGGACTTTAACGTGTTAAGATATTCCTGATCCCTCTTTTGCTCCTCTCCCGTTGAGCTTGCTGCTCTCTGCGTATAATACTCTTTCAATGCTCCATAGCGATCCAGTCCTACGGATGCACGAATGGTCTTATTGAATTCATATCCCCAATACCAGTAGTTTGAATGATAGGTTTCCGCAGTTCCATCATCGTTATATGGGATCACACTTTGAATATTATTGACATATGAAGTAGTATCATGGGTGAACAAAATGCTCTTGCCGGATTCTATGTAGTCTCTGACAGCCCAGCCAACAGCCAGATTTCTCTTAACATTCGCCATAATTCCTGCGGGAATTTCTTTGCTAGGATCATATGCGCCATAGGTATACCCAAACTTATAGGCGTCACCGAAGCCTAGTATCAACATATCATATTGCTGGAACAGATTGTAGGACTCCTGGTATATCCTCTGTATATCAGTATCCGAAGTCCCGCTAATGTTCAGCTTTTTTACAAGATCGGTTACACTCATGCTGTCAATACTATCGGACTGTTTTACCGTTCCATCTGCTCTGACCTCATCCAACCCTACTACATTCCAGTCAGTTAATCCATTAATGCACTTGGAAAAAGTAGAATTACTATTATGCTGTTCGTCCTGAAGATTCCAGTTATTATGTTCACTAGACAACAGCTGCAATACACGGATTGTCTTTTTCCCACTTTGCTGCGGCACAGATGTATAACCTGACTTGGCAGTTCTCACCAGTCTGTCCGCATTATCATAAAATACCAGCTTCCATGGGATAACCCCTACATATTCCTCCGGCAGAGCCCGGATAACACGATAGGTCTCCCCGGTACGCAATTCGTATCTGTTTCCGTTTGCCGTTGCAATCGGATCAACCTTATTCCACTCATCTCCCTTTCTTATATACACAGTAAGACCGCTGACTTCTTCCGATGACGTATATGTCTTACCCTCTACATAATCAGAGCCGGAGAAACGACCGTCTGCATTTTTATCTACGAACAGTTTACAATCATAGGTAGTACCTGTCTGTGATATTGCAGCATCATTCTGCAGATTAAAAATATATTGCAGCTGATATTTTCCGTCTATCTTCTCCAGAGAGCCACCGTTGCTGGCACCGTTCTGATTAGAATTATATTTCAGCTCCTGCGGATATGCCGCTCCGTAAGTAGTTACCCAGTTGACGGAAAGCTTTGACAGATTCAGGTAATTACAAAATACTGATCTACGTGCAGATAATGTGGTTCCTAATTTAGTATCTGCTGTATTATCCATCAGCTGACTCTCTGTAAAAATATTTTTCTGCCAATATAAATACTGACCATTTTTATCTTTCGTCAGAGCGAACTGAATCAGCTTGCAAAAATAAGAATTTTTGTCTAGCGTACTGCCCAGCGTATCTGTTGATGCCTCAGGTATTTGATTGTCCCCATATTTAATAAACGTATCCGCAATGACCACCGGATATCCCGCCTCAATGAACTGACAGAATTCCTCATATCGGGTAGAGTTCATATCATTGCCGGGACCACGATAGACATCTGCACTCTTATTCGTTGGATCATCATCGTTAGTCTTCCTGTGATCCAGCGAAGAATCCTGCAGTCTGTGCCTTGCATTATACGTCTCCCTAGCCTGCGTAACATTCTCCGTAGTCGTATCGGTGGCGTAGTCATAGTAGTCTCCTACATGAGAATAAATCAACCCCTTCATCTGTGGATCATTATACACAGTCACACCATTTTCTGTGTTCATCTTGCCGACCCGGGCTCCGAGATAGATCATGTCGTACTTTTCATTCAAGTCCTCGATCTTACCTATAAATTCCGCAGATGACATTTGTGTAATATTGATCGCAGATGTATCATAAATTCCGTTCATCCCCATCATATTGACCACATCAGTCTGCAACTTACTTTTTAACGTATCGCTAAAATCATAGCAGGGCTCCAGATCCAGTACACGGATAGAGGATTTCACCGTCACTCTGTGCATATACCAGTTCAGAATATATCTGGTAATAGAAGCCTTACTGATCTCTTCATCCATCTGAGCTGCATTGCTGTTGTTTTTCTTTGCCAGGAAATTCTCATACTGAATCTCTTTTAATACTGCTCCGAAGGTTGCTGCTTTCGCCGCATTCCCTTTACAGTCAGTCAGGAAGTCAGAGGCAACATATGGCGTCGCACTGTCATCATTCAGATAAACATTGTCATATAAAGCCTCTTTCACGGAATCGCCCCAGCTAAGCGAAGCTGCCGTCTGACCGTTCCAATAAGCATCTCCCTGTGAAGCAACTTCTTTGGCAATATTGTTATCGGAAACCTTCAAGATCGTCAGTGCCATCTGTGTCAGTATCTTATTATTCTGATTATTATTCGGCTCCTCAGCCAGCTTTTTATTTTGGCTGTAAAATCCGTAATCCATGACTACCGGTACTCTGTCTGCATTATTCCGCTCACCGGTAGTATCCTTAATGCCGAATATCATCTTCGTCAGAGCGGTTGCTGCAGAAGTCACATCCACAGATTCCGCTACATAACTTCCCCTGCCGGAGAGATAGATCAGATCCACGTTGTCGAGATCCACGCCATAATAAGCCTGTTCCTCCGGATTTACCAGTTTTGCCAGTTCCTCCACTGTCAAAGTTGTCACTTCAATCTTCAGTTGATCAATATCTCCACCGGTACCGGAAAGGCTGCCGCTCTCATACCGGCTGGTACCGGACAGATTCAAAACCTGCTTTTTAAACCATTCTTTATTATTAATACCACCATTGTACCTGATGGTCTCCAGTGCATTTTCCCTGTCATCTCCGATAAAGTCATAGGTCTGTGCATTGTCGAACCCGGTATCTCCCTCTGTCTTTATCTCCACGCTGGAGGCAGTTACCCTAATATAGCTTCCTGTCTGGTTCTCGACATAACTGTCTTCTATCCGATAATCACCATCTTCGCATAAAGTTGCATTAGATGCATAATAATCACCGTTTTCCGTTACCTTAACAAAGCATGCATCTGCAATGGATTGAAAATTATATACATTGTTAACAGAGTCCCAAACGGCCCATAATATAGCCGGCTTTGAGCCATGATTCAGCAGATATAAGTTATCTCTTGTATCTACATTTTCACCCGATGCAGCATAGGTCTGTACCGGAGCAGTAGTATTCTCTTCTGCTGAAGACATCGCAGGTGCAGTAGCTGAAGTCTCCGATTTATATGACGGGTCATTGCCGGATGTCGTAGCTGCTAAATATGCCTTACTCTCCATACCTTCTGCCTGGTCTGCAGCTTGTGCCTGTCCACCGGCTTCTGCCTGGTTTCCTGTTTTCGTCTGCACACCGGTTTCTGTCTGGTTTCCTGCTTTCGTCTGCACACCGGTTTCTGTCTGGTTTCCTGCTTCTTCCTGCTCTCCAGCTTCGATCTGAGCCGAAGATGTCGTCAAGTTCTGTCCAGTCTCCGCTGCAGGGCGATATTCTTCAGGAAGATCTGCACCTTTTACAACAGTTCCCAGATATGTATAAGAATCCGTTGTTGCATTTTTCTGATACATTTCCAGACCAATATAATCATCAACATTAAATTCCGATGTGGAAGAACCTGTGGGCACCGCCATAGAAGTATCCAGTCCATAAGTTTTCTTCGTCTCAGCTATCGAACCATCACTCAGGCGGATTTCCAATTGTCCACCACTTCCGCTAATTCTAGAAAATGTCGGAATAATACTTTGTGCATCCCGGTTCAGCTCCGTTGCCTTAACCATCTCCGTATAACGGGCATAGCGGGGCTCCGAAGTAGTCTCATTGTCATTCAGCTTACGATATGTTGCACCATGAAGTACATAATTATATCTACCGCCAACTCCTCGATAAACAAACCGTCCCTTCAGATCCTCGGAACGACTACCACTCTCTGCTTCCGTATATGGCGATACTGTAATCAGACCATTGGCTCCAACAATGTCACTTCCCGCATTTGCCGCAAGGTTCGCCATTGCATTCACTCTCTCGGACTGAGACGGCAGTTCTGATAGCTTCCTGCCACTGGCAACCGGTTCTTCTCCGCCTATGAGGTAGCCAATGCTGGCATCTTCTTTTGACGGAACAATCTCCAGAATATGAAAGGCATCTCCGGAAGACACCGTATCATATACTAATTTCTCAATCCCCGGGAGTGTCTTCTCCTGCGCCTTTACTTCCATAGAGCCATAGCTCTGGCAGACACCGGCTGCCAAAGCTATGGTAAGAATTCCTGCTATGTACTTTTTTGAGTTGCGTTTCCAATTCATGGTCATTTATTATCCTTCCTGTTCCAATAAATTACCAATGCTCGTTTGATCTCTAATTGATGTTCCGATCTAGGATCGCTAAAGGTCAGATACAACATCTTACTGGACTCATTAGGCTGTATCGTAATCTGTAATTCTCCACCTTCTGTTGATATTGTAGATTCACTGACTTTTGTATCCGGATTTATTGGTTCATCCGCTTCTATTTTTGCGTCAAATTTCGTCAATCCAGCACCGTTCGTTGCCAACTGAGACTTTTGATCTACTGTGTTGGTATTTGCAAATCCATACATGTTGATTATTATCGGGCAGGAATATAAGCCGGGATTTTCCCCGTTACCCCAATGCTGTTTTTTATCTTTTATAAGATTAATATCTATGTCTTCTCCCTGATTGATAACCAGATATCTGTTTCCGTTGGGGAAATAAATGTTACATTGAGGGATCAATAATTCTGTTTCCGCTATGATCTTAATCGGCTTACCTTCCTCATTCAGTACAATATTGGACCCGGTCGTCCCTTCCGGCACATCAATATATGCCTGTAGTTCCAGACGATATTCCGTATTCATGTCAATATTATGCTTTGCCCATACAAATACCTTTTGTCCGGTTGCGGAAGCACTGACTCTTCTTGTAGAGTTCGTCGAGTCATACTGACTGTTGCTGTTTCCATAGCTAAAATCAAAATTAAGTTCTCCATTAGCGTCATAATAATATTTACTGAACCCAACCAGTCTCTTTGATTGTTCATTAATATCCCACGCATGCTTCTCTGCTTCGTCTTTTTCAGCAAAATACTCAGGTGCAAGTCCGTTTTCTCTGTCATTTGCAATGCGCCACTTTACCTGACTCGCATCTCCGGTATAGTTCACTAATTCGCATTCTACTCTTCCGTTCCTGAATAAGACAAACTGATCACTCTGGATATAAGGATTACTCTTCTTCTCCGTTGCCAGCAGATTCGGGATATGGATATCAATAGTCTTATACACGATATTATCTTTATCCAGTTTTATCCATGCTCCTACGGTAACCGTCTCATTCAAATGTGTTCCACATTTCAGAACGATCTGGTACGGATTTTTATCTTTTGTTTCCACAAATTGGTATCCGGAACTGTCACCATCTATTACCCATTCAATAATGGGATATCTATGTGCATAATCCGCCCAGGAGGTCAGACACTCAATAACCGCACAATAACCGATCTTACTATTATCATCGTACTCATAAGTAGTCAGTCTCTCTGCAATCAGTTCCACTGTATACTTTCCTTCGATCTTTGCCACGGTAACATATGCCGTGTCCGACATAGAAGGATCGGCTATGGAAGTACAGGTCACCCTCAGCACTCCGGCGCCCTGTTTTTCTGCAAATCCTGCCGTAAGTAATGCTTTCAGATCAGCAACCGCTCCCGTAGAAGCGATTCCGGTTCCTGACGCAAGTGCAGAACCGTCTTTTCTGGTTACGACCCAGTTGACTCCCTGATCAATGGCTGCCTGTTTTCCTGTCATGGTACAGCTGAATGCCAGTGTTCCGCCGGGCTTTACCTCCCCGTCCTTGGGACTAATCACCAGAGAATCAATCTGTTGTGCTTTTACTGTCACCGTAGCCGTTGCCGCTATGGTAGGGTCTGCCACAGAAGTACAGGTCACCTTCAATATATTATCGCCAAAGTTCTCATCATCCGCTACGCTCAGTTTTCCATTTACATTGATGGTGCTCTTACATGCGCTGCCATCCTGCTTGCTGACTGACCATTCCACACCCTTGGCTTTTGCTTCGGCTACTGCCTCGGAATCACCGGTAAATTCAAATGTAAATACCGCAGTCTGACCTTGTTTCAAATCCGCATGCGTCGGATTGATCTTCAATCCCGTGATCCACATATATGCTTCACTGTCTTCTTTGGACAGATCATTTCTCAGCCTAATTGTCTCAGCAATGGTATATGTCTTCTCCATATACGCAAAGGTCATCTTGAGCACAACCTTCCGGGTTGTCTTGGCTTCGCTGATATCCACATTAAAAGAAGTCACATGTTCAGCCATTAATGCCGGTTTCACATCCTCTGCTGTCAAGTCACCCCAGACAATGGTTTCATTGCCATCGGCATCTGTTGTCACTGAATTTTTAGCTTCATAGAGGTAAATCTGATTGGCAGTATCATAGCCGCTGCCGTCATCTCCCTGCCAGCGGATCATATAGACATTATCATTATTATACAGACGAAGTTCACTGACATTCGTACTGTTGATAACATTGCCGGAGGCATCCTTCGCCGGAGTACCATCCAATGCAACCGCCGCACCGGTGCTATCCAAAAACTGGATATCCTTCTCCACGTCAATGATCAGGTCAATCATCTGATTTGCAGTCAGCTGTGCCTCTTCCTGCAGTGTCAATTCCTTGCTTCCGCGTAAATAGGAATTATTCCCTGCAACGATAAAAGCACCGACAGATCCTGCTACGATCGTCATGATAGCCAAAGATACAATGATCTCTACCAGTGTGAAACCTTTTTGTCCAATACGCATAGGAACCTCCTTACTTCGTCAGAATCTTTCCTGTCCTGCCGACAGTTGTAATCTCTATCATTCTGGAACCGTTTGTTACAACAATCCGCCTGCAATATTCCTTCTCGTGTCCACCGGCCTCATTCGTATTCTGCTCAAAAGCACCGGATGCCCGGTTAAATACCAGATGCAGACCTTTTTCACCGGGCGTTGCATATGGGGTCTTTCCGTCTATTTCAGCTAATGTATACCCTGATGCCGATGCTCCGTCCTCAAAATATACTTTAATATCGATCGGATCTTTTCCCACGATACGATCTGATACAAGGGTGCCTTTCTGATAGATTTTGGCATGATATTCCTTTCCTTCATAGGTCAGGACACATTCCACATCATTCTGCTCCTTGCCCAGCGTCAGTACTCTGGTTCTTTCGATCGTGGACACGATCTCATCTGCACATTTTTTTACTTTTCTGCCTGTCAACGAAGACGCTGATATTGCCATCACTCCTACCAGAATCGCCATAATCGCGATCACGATAATAAGTTCTACCAGCGAAAAACCTCCGTTATTACTTCTTCTGCCAGTTCTCATATACAATCAGTTCTCCAAGCTTTATATCACTGTTTAAGTATGCCTTGCCACCTGTATGCAGATAGCCTTCTCCACCCTTTAAAAACTGTGCTACGGAATACTCTGTCTCAGCTGTTCCCGCTTTATTGGAATAAGTCATTACATGTAATACCGCATCACGGTCAGGTTCCACATTAACATTCTGTCCCAGCGTAATATTTCCTCCTGCCAGAATAGTTCCGTGGAAGTCACTGCTCACTTTCACATTCCCGGTAGCAATGATCAGACCACGGAAATTTTCCGCAGAAGTGTATTCATAATCTCCCTGAATCACTACTGCTTTATATTCCGGATCCACACCGGTAAAATATTTGGCACCGGACTTATCTACAATATTAGTGTCAGCTCTGACAACTCCCCAATAGGTCAGAATCTTCCCTTCATTCACCAGATTGGTGTAAGCATTTGCTGTATCTGCAGTCTCTGAAGGCAATAATTGCTCGTAACTGTCTATCATCTTCTTAGACAAAGCTTTAAATTTGCTCTGATCTGCGGTAAGCAGAGCCTGGTATCCCACATTATTTTTATCGGTTCCCAGTGTAGAAGTATGAAGCTCCGCGGAATGGTCCTCACGACATACCAAATTTCCGGATAAATGCATGATATAAGCTCCGGAGGAGGCTTCGCGCACCTTGACCGCCTTGGTATACAGGCTGGCATACGCATCCATTGTCTCTTTATTTACGCTGTAATAGTCCTGATAATATCGTGCCGCATTGGTTCTGCCTTCTTCAGTTGTACTGTCAAAAGCGACATAATAATACACCAATGTAATTTTACTGTTAATGCGTTTAAAGTATTTCTGCACATTACTACTGTTTAGTCCATAAGAAGCCAGTGTATTTCCGTTTAATGCCGTACAAGGCACATCAAATACAACTTCCCTCACACCGTCTCTTACTTTTTTATTTGACTGATCCCAGATCCGATCATAATACTGTTCTTTCGTCACAGGATTACTGGATCCTCCCAGAACAGACTTTCCGGAAGCATCCAATGCAATACACTGTGCAGGGATCAGATATGCCAGCTGATCACTCTTCACAGCTATGGACTGCCCCATCATAATATCTTTTACGCCGGTATTCAGAGCTGCATCTTCTCCGGACAGACCGGACTTCGCCGTGTTCAATGAAATATAGGAATTGCCCGCCAGTGTCAGATTGCGAAGCTCATTCAGATATATCTCCGTATCTGTTCCATTCACGATCATTGCACTGTTATCCGCATTATTGCGCCCCGTACCAAATCCAATATATTGACCGGTATATTCTCCGTCTATCAGGGTTCCGGCTTTAAAACTATTCCTCTGACCATCCATCCTCAGATCTCCGGCCACATAAATACTATTACCGGCAAAATCAATTTTGCCCACGCTTGCCGTATTATTACCGCCGCCGTGCATCCGTATGGTTCCTGCCCATAGTTCTCCGTATTGGTCACTTGTCAGAGTGGTGCCTCTTCCCAGATACAGATCCTTTGCCACTACCATTCGTTTATCTGCATTTTCATTGCCTGCAGTTTCCTTTAAATTCACCGTTACCCCGGTACCTTTTTCGGTATCCGCTTCTTCACTTCCAATAATAAGCCTGTCAGCGTAAAAGCTTCCACCGATGGTATTATCGCTCAAATTCATAGGTGCATCGGGAATGACCTGAATATTGTTCTGTGCGACCATGGAAATTCCGGTGATGGACGGAAGTGTTACTGCCTGTGCAAATTCCATATCCGGAAGCTTGACTCTCAGATCTGTCTGGATCACAGAGACATACCCTGCATCATCCGTATAAGTAACTTTTAAATTGCAAAAGGACAGACCATCTGTATACAGCTTCAGATCTCCCTTAGGAATTCCACTCCAGGTAGCATCTCCTTCCTTCTCCTGAATGAGATTACCGGAAGCATCCTGATAGACACGATAAGTATCTGTTCCTCTGACTGCCTCAAGCACTGTGTTCTGTGCCAACGCTGTATCAGCACTGATATAGTCGTACAGCTTGGTCAGATCATATACCGTAGTATCATCCGCCTTATAATATTCCTGCATACTACTTAAAAAGTAATATCTCATTTTAGAATTCTTCTGCTCTTCGGATGTCGATTCAAAGCTCTCCAGTACCTTCGTGTAGGCTCCTGATACAGAGGTGGAAACCTGTCCTTCCATCCCCATCCGGATCTCATCCAGCACAGTCTCCGCAGAATAAAAGTTATCCTTTGCCTTCAGGTTGTTAGCCTTCATCTGATAATTTAACAGAGACATATACATCAAAACACTGGCTAAAATGCCAATAAAGGCCATAGCTATGATCACAACGACCATAGCCGAGCCCTTATTCGCTGCTTCTTTATGATTTTTTTCAAAATGTCTCCGGAATATATTCATGGTTCTCTTCTTCCTTCCCTACTGTGTCACTGTTCCCGTCATAGTGATCACCGGGCTTTTCGTACCTATGGTACCTTGTGCATATACCTGTACTGTAATATCATACATACGATCAATCTTCTCTGAAGGCGGGGTCAGTCCGCTAGCTGACATAATCGACTTTGCATCAGCTCCCGTTGCCGTTCCTGCCGCTTCAGACACACTCAGATTTCGGAATTTATAGTCTGTATATCCGTTCAGTATCAGGTTGGTTCTTAACTTACATGCTGACTGGATCGATGCACCCGCAGATGACATCCAGCCGGGATAGTTCTCCCGAAGTTCATAAGCCACACGATATGTATTGTTAATCATATCCCGGTAAGCCGTTTCCGCATTTGTCACTCCGGCAGGTAATTCGTCTGTTGTAGGCAATTGCATCACAAGATACAAATTGGTCTCTACATTATCCGGATTGTTTACAATGACAGTATCTCTGACCTCACTACCGGATACACTTCCCATACGCGTTGGAAGACATACAACAATATTAGCCAGATCCGATATCACTTTACTCTGTACAGCCGCACCGGCTTCCTTCTGTGCCTTGATCTGTGCCGCCTGTCTTCTCACCGTATCTTCATTGGAAAAAATCACATAATCTGTTCCGTTCTGCGGATAATCACCACTCAGAGAAGAGTTGTTAAAAATACTGGTGTCGCAGTGATATCGCGTTAATGCAGTCACCAGATATACATCGGTCTCCAATGTCTCCCCATCCCCCAGATCCAGACTGATCCGGTTGGTATCTATTGTGATTTCCACAATTTTTTTTACATATTTGGGGATATTTTCCATTGAAGTATTCGTTGCATAATTGGAGAAATACATATATGCCCCAATATCTGAATCCGCTTTCTCTGAGTACACAGCATTCAGATTTCCTGCAAGATTCTGTATATCGATCAGGTCTTTCTCATTGATAGTCGTATAAGCAGAAGGATCCAGCGTAGTCACCACATCATACGCTCCGGATGTAGTGCTGCTGTCACGAAACGTATATACCCATTCCAGGTCACCATCGCTGTCGATATCTTCTCCGCGTTTTACCGTATTGGTAAAGCCTCCCACACTCGCTGCTTCGTAAGTATCTGCCATTTCCCCTAAAGTGTGCGCTTCAAACTGTTCCATCACATCTTCGGCAATTGCTGTTGCATGCATGGTATTGCGTGATTTTGCATTTGTTCTGGCTGATGTAACGAAGCTGTGCAGCAGTGGTACCACGATGATTGATAGGATCACAATAGCGATCAGAAGCTCCACCAGGGAAAAGCCTTCATTATTCAGTTGTTCTTCCTTGGCATGCTTCATACTAATATCCTCACTCTACATTTCCAAAAAGAGTGTCTACTCCCATACCCATTGCAGGAATATCAGGCTCACTGTATACCTTATCTGTACCTAACAGATAATAAGTATTCAGGGTCATATTACCGGACAGCATTCCTACCGCTTCATTATAGCTGATATTTACACCCTGAATGCTCTTACGCTCCTGCAGGTTATAAATATATCTCACCAGTCCCTTAAAATCGTCATAGGTACATTCAATGCTGATGCTCAAAGGCACCTCATACATATGGGTGTCAGCATAAGCAGTTCCTTCTGTCGTAACAGGGCTATCGGTTACTGTCGTATCAGCTGTGGCAGCCGCATCTGATGCAACCGCTGTTCCGTCTGTTGCTGCCGCTGTTCCATCTGTTGCAGCCGGAGTTTCTGATGCATACGGTACCTCTGCCTCCGTTCCAAATGCGATATTCGCTACGTCCGTGCGAGTATAATCCTCTAACGTCTTCACCATCATAATGCTGTCTTCCGGTAAAATATCTGCCGGATAACGATTCTCGAATCCGGTAATATATGACTGCATCTTCTCGGTAGCAGCCAGATAATCTGCCTTACGCTGCTCCAATATCTCAAGCGTAGATACCTGGGATCTCAGGGATGCATTCTGCGTCTCTATCGTCTCCGACATATCATTAAACTTCGCATATACCAGGAAATAAGTCACCACGGCCAGAAGGACTCCCAGTACAGCAATCAAAAGTTGGATTTCGCTTTTCTTAACTTTCATCTTCCTCTACCTCCTACTGTACTGTCAGAGTGTCAGTCTGTTCCGCACTCTCGTCTGTCAACGCTTTATAAGTGCCTGTAATAGAAAAGGTAACGGTTGATTTGCCAGCTTCGTCCTTGCTGTCTGTAATACCGCTGATCTGTACATCGGAAATGCTCTCCATATTGCGGATATTCAGAATCGTTCTCGCTGCTGCAGCCTTACCTTCCACAGTTACAGACATGCTGATTCCCGTCTGATCCGAACTGAAGCTGTTGGTCCAAAAGCTACTAGGTAATATCTGCTCCAGCTCATTGATGAACTCTACGAGATTCTCATTAGGATTCTCAGTATACTCATACAGATATTTGTATTTATCATACTGTGCTGCCACTGAGAGGTATTCATTATATACTGCCTGCGCGGGCTGTAATTCCTCGACTCTCGCCTGCAGAGCCACGTTCTCCGCCACGGTGCCGACGTATCTGGTCACGGAAGTCACTGCCATGGCGATGGACAGAATCACTCCCAGTACCAGGACCGCCACACTGACGAAGGTGTAGTTCGTGCCGCTGACTACGGTCATGCCCTTGGCCTTCTGCTGGCTCTTATCGATCAGTCCCACAGGGGCGAGTACTGCGCCCAGGCAGGAAATATAGGCTGCGGGTCTGGTGGAACGGATGGCCTTGCTCATGCCGATCTTGTCTTCCATATCGGACAGGGTATGTACCTTGCGCTCCAGGCAGTTGGTGAACAGCTTGCTCATGCCACTGAAGCTGCCACCGAGGCCGGTGACGTAAGTTCTCTCAATAGGTGTATCACCATTTCTGGAGTCATAGAAATCAATTACACGGTTGACGCCGACGATCAGAGGCTCCAGGGTAGATGTGATCTTCTGTCTGGCTGCTGTGACTTCCACATTGCCGGCATCTTCGTCTTCCCAGCGTCCGGCATTTTCCTCCCAGAGCTTATCTCCCTGATGGAGCACTCTGTTCAGGCAGGTCTTCTTCTGGAAACGCTCTACCGCGCTCATGGGATCGTTCACGGCATAGGCACCGGATGCGATCATAGTCTCAATGGCATCCTGCACGCCGTATGCCACAGTTCTCTGCAGCAGCACCTTGCCGGCGGAAAGCACGGTCACGATGGTGCTGTTCTCATCGATCTTGATCATCATGGTAACTTTTTCGGACTTCTCATCACGAAGGATCTGGTATAAGCTGTTACTGCTGTAATCGAAGCACTCAACCTCCCAGCCGCACATCTGCGCCAGCTGGTAATAGCTGTTTAACAGCGCCTTGGGCACTGCCAGTGCCATGACACGCAGTTTTCCATCCTCGGTCAGTCCGCCTGCCAGATAATGTCCGATCTCATACTGGGTCAGATCCACAGGGAAATAATCGTTCGCATTGGTCTTCACCAATGCCTCGATCTTGTTCGCCTTCACGTTCGGGATCTGTACCTCACGGCTCGCCACTCTGGTAGAAGAAATGGTGAAGATCACTCTCTTCGTGTGGATACCATTCGTACCCAGTGCGTTCACCAGGTGATCCGCATACTCCTGCGTCGGCTGCAGCATACCGTCCACCACGATGCCTTCGGGGGTCTCGACGGTCAATACCTTGTAGACCTTCGGTTTCTTCACCTTATAGTCGATCTCGCAGATCTTCGTAAAGGAGTTACCGATCTCAATACTCAATACGCGATTGTTCATTGCCATGCTTCTACCCTTCCTCTTATCGGTTCTTTATCGTATTTGGGACAGAAAAAGTGTCCCAAGAACTTTCTAATCTCATATCAGATGTAATTACCCGGTCTCAATGATACAGACCAAGATACCACTGCAAGAATTCATTACCCCACAGGACAGCGACTGCCACCCCTGCGGAGAGATACGGTCCCATAGCAAGGACATGTCCTTCGCCGCTTACTTTCATACGGATCAGATGGATCACGGAACCAATGATACATCCCAGTAAAAATGCGAAAATAATCAATTTCCAGCCGAGTAACAGTCCGCAGACCGCCATCAGCTTCACATCACCGCCGCCAATGGCTCTTCCACCGGTAGCGTAGTACAGAATCAGTAAAAATACACTGACACACAGGAAGCCGATCAGGAAGTCCAGCCACTGTGTATAGTGGAAGGCTCCATGGATCAGCCCCAGTGCCAGTAAAAATAAGTTAAATCCCACAGGGATCTCATATGTTCTGAAATCAATCACACTTAAAGCAAGAAGTGCACTAAATAACAAGCAGTAGACTAGGGAATCCACGCTCATCCCATACTTCCAGAATACGATCAGGTACAGCACTCCGTTCAGTGCCTCGATGACGGGGTACTGAGCGGAGATATGTGCCTTACATTTCCGACATCTGCCTCCCAGCGCCAGGTAGCTGAACAGCGGTACGAGGTCGTACCACCGCAGCTGATAACCGCAATTCATGCAGTGCGACCTGGTCGTTACAATATTCTCTTTTTTCGGGATACGGTAGATCAACACATTGAGGAAGCTACCGATGACGATTCCGTAGAGGAATACGACTATGTAGAGAAGAATTGTTGGGAGCATGTCAGGTGCCTTTCAAAAATTAAGTTCTAGGAGTTGTATCTGCTTTATAATTTCCTGCTGCAGTGGAATCAGTCAAATCATAACGAGTATTACCACTCTCAGGATATACATGACAAGTACCTGCTACTGCATCCCATGTAACTGTGAAATTACCGCCATGATTAACAAGATTTCCCTGTACTTTAGGTGTTTCAGATGAAGTAATTGTAGAAGCACCAAGTGAAGTAACATTACCAGATGCATCTTTAGTTAATGTTCCAGAGAAAGCGAGAGTACCAGAACCTGTAATATTTCCATCAGCAATATCTGCTAAAACAGCAGTCTTAATATTCTCAGCATTTTGAATATCAGTAGACTTTCTGGACTGCTCTACATACTTAATAAACTGAGGTGCTAATACACCAATCAGTACTGCCATGATAGCGATAACGATGATCAGCTCTACCAGGGAGAAACCTTTGTTTGTTAAGCTCTTCTGTTTCTTGTTCATAATAACATTCTCCTTTTTATGTGTTTTTTGAATTTCAGGGTAGTAAGTTTTCCGCCCCATTTATTAATTATCGCCCTGTCCCTACACAAGACGGATAATCCAAAGATACAAAAAAACTATATTACAAATTATCAAGTGCTGTGTACATCGACATCATAGGCATCATACATGCTGCAATCAATCCTCCGACTACGACTGCCAATACGATAATGATCATAGGCTCCATGGCTGCCATGAGAGACTGCACGGACATTTCCACTTCTTCATCATAATAATCTGCCAGCTTGTCCAACATTTCCTCTGTATTACCGGATTCTTCACCGATACGGATCATCTGGTATACCATGGGAGGAAATAATCCGCTCTCTTGTAATGGTCTTGACAGCGGCATACCGATGGTGATTTCTTCCTTGGCATCCTCCATAGCTTCTTTAAAGTAAACATTGCTCATAACTCCTGACACAATGTCCACCGCTTCGATCAATGGTACACCGGCACCCAGCAGGGTACTCATGGTACGTGCCATCATGGAGGATGCCGACTTTGTGGTCAATTTTCCGAATAACGGTGCCTTCAATGCAATCTTTCCAAAGAAATGCTTTCCGGCATTGGTTTTGGCAAATGCCCGGATTGCAAATACCAAGGCAATAATTACAGGAATAATAATAAACCAGTAATTGATAATTCCATGACTTAAGTTCACATAAAACTGTGTGATCCACGGCAGATCTGTTCCCAGATCCTTAAACATGTCTTCGTAGTTAGGAATGACCACCACCAGCATTACGATCGTAACAATAACAGCCACAACGCACACCGCTATGGGGTAGATCATTGCTTTCTTCACCATTGCCTGGGTCTTGTGGGAACGCTCCAGTTGGGTTGCTACACGTTCCAGTGCGATCTCCAGACTACCGGATGCCTCACCGGCAGCCACCATGTTCACCATGATCCCCGGGAATACCTTCGGGTGTTCCTCCATGGAGTCTGCCAGGGTCTCGCCCTTTTCCACGCTGATGCGGACTTCCTTCAATGCATCCTGTAATCTCTTGTTCTCTGTCTGTTCACAGAGCATTTTCAGGGATTCGAGGATGCTGACACCCGCTTTGGTCATGCTGACGAACTGGCGGCACATGACGCTGAGATCCCTGGCCTTGGGCCATCCGCCGATCTGGATGTCGATGTCTTTTGTCAAGAAGCTCTGTTCTCCCAAATCGATAACGGTCAGCTCCTGCCTTCTCAGTTCTGCCATTGCCAGATCTTTGTTATCCGCTTCCAAACTTCCCTTTACTTCTTTTCCAGCCTTTGTGATGGCCTTGTAACCATAGGTCGCCATGTGCCTTCCCTCCAATTACGTCTTTATCTTTAACTGTCTCCCCAACTATGTAAGACGGGCCCCGGTCCTAAAAAGGTCCAGGTTTTTGAAAAATTTTTATAAATTTTGATAAATTTCTATAAAATCTTGTGGTTTTTATCGGATTATACGTCAAATGATACCTTTACCATCTCGGAGAAGGAGGTGGTGCCATCCAGTACGTAGTCCGTAGCACTCATACGCAGGGTATGCATTCCTTCTTTTAATGCTTCTTCCTTTAATATATCGGCACCTTCCCGCTTGCTGATAATGGTCTTCAGCTTCGGTGTGATCTGCATGATCTCGTAGACACCGATACGGCCCCTAAATCCTGTATTGTCGCATTTGCTGCAGCCGCAGGGTTCGTAGATGGTTACGTTTTCCTCTTCCTTCAATCCCATGAATTCTTTTTCATCCTTGGTGGCCTGCTTCGGCTTTTTACAGAAGGGACAGAGTCTGCGGACCAGTCGCTGGGCGATAACGCCGATGACGGAGTCTGCGATCAGGTAGGATTCGATACCCATGTCCTCCAGTCGGGTGATGGTGCTGGCGGAGGAGTTGGTATGCAGGGTACTTACAACCAGGTGTCCGGTGATGGATGCCTGTACGGCGATGCTGGCGGTCTCCTGGTCACGGATCTCACCGATCATGATGATATCCGGGTCCTGTCGCAGGATGGAACGCAGTGCCGTCGCGAAGGTTAAGTCTGCCTTGGTGTTGACCTGTACCTGGTTGATACCGTCGATATTCGCCTCGACAGGATCTTCGACGGTGATGATGTTTACGTCTTCTTTGTTCAGCTCGCTCAGTGCGGTATACAGGGTGGTGGACTTACCACTTCCGGTAGGTCCGGTTACCAGGATGATACCGTGAGGATTTTTCAGAATGTAGTCAAACTGTTTTAATTCGTAGGGCTTGAAGCCTAACTGGCTCTTGTCGCGGTTCAATGCACTCTTCGCTGCAAGACGCATTACGACTTTTTCCCCGTATACGGTAGGCAGGACGGATACACGGATATCGTATTCCACGCGGTCTACTACCTGAGTGATACGTCCGTCCTGGGGTTTTCTCTTCTCGGAGATATCCATGCCGCCGATGATCTTGATACGGGCGATGATGGCGGACAGTACGTTGACACCGTATCTCGCTCTCTCATAGAGGGCACCGTCGATACGGTAACGGACACGGATGATATTTTCCATAGGTTCGATATGGATATCGGATGCACGCTGGCGGACGGCTTTTTCGATCATGTCCTTGACCAGCATTACGATGGGGGAGCTGTTGATGTTCTCCTCCGTGGCGATATCTTCCACCACATCCAGCTTTTTCTCTTTGGCGTAGGCTGCCAGTGCCTCGGTTACTTCTTCCTGACCGAAATATTTATCGATCGCCAGCATGATGCTGCGGGTGGTGGCTACTACGGGCTCTACCTGGAAGTTGGTGATGATATTGATGTCATCGATGGCGTTGTAATCCAGGGGATCTGCCATGGCGACCATGAGAACGTTGAAGTTATTCTCCTTGTAGGCGAAGGGGAGGACCTTGTTCTTCTTCAGGACGTTGACCGGTACCAGATTCAGCACTTCCTTGTCCACAGTGGCGCTCTGGAGATCGATCATATCCAGATCCAGCTGTTTGCTCAGTGCTCTCGCCAGGTCATCCTCCGATACGACTCCCTCATCTACCAGGAATTCTCCCAGCTTCTTGCCCTGACGAGCGGGATTGTCCAACGCCTGCTGCAGCTGTTCATTCGTGAGAACACCGCTGTTTACCAGTAATTCGCCTAAACGGACCTTTTTTCTGCCTAATTCCATGATCATTCACCTATTACTTTTACATATTTGGGATATCTGCACAATTGTAGCATTTTTCGTTACAACTTACAATTTTTTTGGCTCAACACTAAAATATTATAGCATATTTTAGATTTATGTAAATTGTTTTTAGTACTTTTGTTGCAATTTTTCTAAAAGCAAAAAACGAGAGACTATCACGCCTCTCGCAAAATTCTTCATCGCTCGGTCAATTTTTATTTTACCGTCCTGTCAGAACCGTCACAGGGAGGAAAAAACAATCTGTTTTTAACTTTTGAAGCAATTTCAGTAAAATAATTTTTCTATTGTTTTCTTCCATATTTCATCGTACAATAGATTTGTCTTATTTATAGTTTTTTCACATGCCGATTCTAAGGCAAAATTCCCACCATTTATTGACATTACGTACTATACGTGTTATTTTAGAAAGGAGAAGTAATCTATGCGCTTTCGCGAATTAGAGCGAATCGTTCTTGACGATGGATGGTTTCTGAATGATGTCAGAGGATCTCATCACCAGTATAAGCATCCCACAAAATCAGGAAAAGTAACGATTCCCAATCACAGAGGTGATATTCCTCTGCGAGTTGTGAATTCTATTTTAAAGCAAGCAGGGTTAAAATAGTAAAAGGTAACCCTTGAAAGGAGAATGTTTATGAATTATGTATATCCTGCTATATTTTATCCGGAAACCGATGGCAAATACTCCGTTATTTTTCCGGATCTTAACGATCTTGCTACTTACGGCAACAATCTTGCTGATGCATTTGTCATGGCACAGGAAGCCTGTGGTCAATACTTATTCACCTCTCTAAAAGATGGTGAATCACTTCCCAACCCTACAACAATTAATGCAGTGAAATCGGATGATCCCACTGCATTAATAAATCTTATCTGTGTAAATTTAGATAATTATGCCCGCGCCTATGATGATAGGGCTGTTAAAAAGACCTTAACTATTCCGGCGTGGTTAAATACTGCCTGTGAAAACTACGGCATCAATTATTCTAAAGTTCTCAAAGACGCCTTAATTGCTAAATTGCAGCAAGTACAAATGTAATCTTACAACAGTGTCACCGCGTATTCACTGTCGTACATTTTCTTCAGATTTTCCACGCTGTTATATTTTTCACCAATGCAGAATTCCTTGGACCAGGTCATATAGTAGGCCCAGGGGATTCTGCTTTTTTGTAGGAGATCCACATCGGGAAGGTAGCCCACTTCTGCCAGGGTAGCCACTTTGTCACGGGAGGTAGCTGCCACCAGTTTCTCATAGGCATCCGCATAGTCTGTGGACTGATACTCCTGGAGGTAGACGTCTATGGATACTACATCCACGTATTCGTCTCCGGGATAGGCTTCCTCTATATCGCAGTTCCAGACCCAGAGCAGGTTATGCAGGTTCTTTTCTCCGGTATAATAATCGAACATCAATCGGTATAAGTCTCTTGCAACTTCTGCGCCCTTAGCTCCCCACCAGAACCAGGTGCCGTAGGATTCGTGGAAGGGGCGCCAGAGGATGGGGATGTTCTCGTCCTGGAAACGTCGCAGGATGTCTGCGATCACATCCATGTCGTGATAGAAGGCGGCTCTCTCCGGAGTTCCTTCCTGCAGTATTTTAGCCGCATCGAAATCGGTATGCTCGGTGTAGAAGCTTTTGTCTCTGCCGCCTAAGGGCGAGAACCAGTGGAAGGTGAGGGTGAGGATACCACCGGTGGTATAGTCTGTGCTGTTCTCTGTACCCGTGTCGTTCACTTTATCCGGGTGGTTCGCTCTTGCCCACTGCAGGGCGGTCTCTACCGTGCCTTTATTCTCTTCCACTTCCTTCAGGCATTCCGGGGAGGCGTCTGCATAATTGATATTCGGAGAATACGCCAGTAGTTCAAAACCACGCAGCTTTGGCTCTCTCCCGGTGGTCTGCCGGATATAGTCAATCTCCTCACAGGGGATGGTCTGGGTGTGCTGACCGGTGATGATCTGCTGTCCCGCAGTATTTTTGAGGTATTTCAATAGTTCTTTTGCTTCTTGTGTTGCTTTTGCATCTGCTGTTGTCATATTTTTCTCGTCCATATATACTCCTCTTTCTCCTCCATACCCGAGGTTTCAACTTCCGTCGGGTATACAAGCTTGTTTTTCCTCTCCATACCCGAGACTTCAATCTTCCTCGGGTATACAAGCTTGTTTTCTCTCTCCATACCCGAGACTTCAATCTTCCCTCGGGTATACAAGCTTGTTTTTTCTCTCTATACCCACGCCTACGACTTCCCTCGGGTATACAAGCTTGTTTTTCCTCTCTATACCCACGCCTACGACTTCCCTCGGGTATACAAGCTTGTTTTTCCTCTCCATACCCGAGACTTCAATCTTCCTCGGGTATACAAGCTTGTTTTCTCTCTCCATACCCGAGACTTCAATCTTCCCTCGGGTATACAAGCTTGTTTTTTCTCTCTATACCCACGCCTACGACTTCCCTCGGGTATACAAGCTTGTTTTTTCTCTCCATACCCACGCCTACAACTTCCTCGGGTATACAAGCTTGTTTTTTCTCTCCATACCCGCCGCCACAAAAAATCGAGGGTACAGAGACTAAATTTCCGTCTCTATACCCTCAGTTTATGACAATATATCATTTATGGCAAGCTCTATTCCGTATAACAAGTACTATTCCGTATGGCAAGCATTATTCCGGCTCTATACTTCCTGATAATCGTTACCGGTGTCGTTCTTCTCTACATTCTCTACCGGCTTTACATCTTCTGTCTTTTCCTTAGCGAAGCCCTTTGCCAGCATCTCGTTGATATCGAGTCCGGTGGACTCTTTGATACCGTCGGTGACCTGGGTCACGGTGGTCATGATATCGCCTGCCAGCTTGCTGGAATCGCCGCCGAACATCTTGATGGAATCTACGTTCATGTAGCCCTTAGCCACAGCCTCTGCGATCTTAGGCAGCTGCTCGAAGTATACCTTCAGGGTATCTAACTCCATCTGCTGTCTTGCTGCGTCGCCGTACTGTTTCATAGCTTCTGCTTTTTTCAGGATACCGGCTGCCTCTGCTTCTGCCTTCGCCTGGATGGCTTCTGCTTCCGCTTTACCTTTGGCTGCCACAGCGGCTGCCTCTGCGAGGCCTGCTGCCTTGACTGCCTCTGCCGCCTGCTCCTTGGCGAATCTCTCTGCCTCGGACTTTGCTTTCTCAGCTTCTGCCTGTCTCTGGATCTCGAAGAGTTCTGCCTCCGCTCTCTTCTGTCTCTCGTACTGCTCGGCATCTGCCTTCTGCTGTGCTGCGTATTTATTCGCTTCTGCGGTCTTCTTGACCTCAGCTTCCAGAGCTTTCTCCTTGATGGATACTTCTCTCTCCTTTAATTCCAGTTCCTTCTCCTGACGGGCCAGGTTCGCGTTCGCTGTGGTGATCTCCACGGTCTTACGCTGTTCCTCTTCCTGAATCTTATATGCTGCGTCGGCTTCTGCCTTCTTGATATCGGACTCTTTCTTCAGTTCTGCCTTCTTGATAGCCAGTTCGGTCTGCTTCTGGGCGATCTCGGTCTCTGCGATGACCTGTGCATCGTTGGCATCCTTCTGTGCCTGTGCTCTGGCGATGGCCACATCTCTGTCTGCCTGTGCCTTTGCTACAGAAGCGTCCTTCTGGATCTGGGACATGTTATCCTGTCCCAAAGCAGTGATCAGGTTGTTCTCATCCTCGATTTTCTGGATGTTGCAGGACTCGATCCAGATACCCAGGGCATTCATATCCTTCTGCGCCTTCGCCTGAACCTCGTCACCGAAGGTCTTACGATCATTACACAGCTCCTTCAGGCACTGGGTACCGATGATCTCACGCATGTTACCCTGCAAGGAATCGGTCAGCGCATCGCGGATCTGATCTTCGTTCATGTTCAGGAAGTTCTTCATGGCTGCATTAGCCATCTCGGTGGTGATCCTCTTGTTCGGATCTGAGCCTGCCACCACTTCGCCCTTCGCATTCACAGTCACATCTCTCTGGGTCAGGACTCTGACCTTAGCCACAGCATCAATATCTACACCGATGAAATCCTTGGTGGGGATATAGCCGTTGGTCTTGATGTCGATACTGATCTGCTTCAGGATCAGTTCATCCTTTTTCTCCAGGAAGGGGATCTTGATACCGGCACGTCCGATCAGGACCTTAGGTTCTCTCTTGATACCGGAGATGATGAAGGCTTTGTTCGGTGATGCCTTCACATAACCGGATGCCAGAATGGCCAGAATGGCAATGACCAATACAACGATTGCGATAATACCAATGTTAATTTCCATATGTACTCCCTCATTCTTTCTGCTTTTGTAATATATGAAAAGCTGCTTGTATGATATGTATTTTATCATACAGGCAGCTTGACGAACAGTGATATCTATTATTTTTTCATTATTTTATTATAGCAAAAAGTGCACGATATTCCCCGCGTATTACCGGTTATCGGCATTCCTTCAGGTATTCCATGAAGTTCTGCTTGTTCTCCAATGCTGTGGTAGTGGGTCTGCCAAGGTCTTCCCTTGCGCCGATACCGCATTTTACCTCAATAAAAGTCAGTTCATTTTTAGTTTTCGCCACAGCCAGTTCGCTGTCTAAAGTCTCATAGGAGGTAACGGATACTGCATTGGGATAGCCGCAGGCCCTGGCAATTGCCACAAGGTCAATATTTGCCGCCACGGTAGGCATACCGCCCACGGTCTCATGGGCACCGTTATTGATGACGATGTGTACCATATTTTTCGGGGCTGTGCTTCCCAATACTGCCATGGAACCCATGTGCATCAGCACTGCGCCATCACCATCCACGCACCATACTTTCGTCCCGGGCTTCTGCACTGCCACACCCAGGGCAATGCTGCTACTGTGTCCCATGGAACCTACTGTAAGGAAATCATACTTATGGCTCTGTCCGTTGTGTTCTCTGATCTCGAACAGTTCCCTGCTGGCTTTGCCGGTGGTGCTCACAATAGGATCCTCACCGGATGCCTGCACGATATGGCGGATGATCTCTTCCCGGATCATGGGATTGCCGTTGTGGTATTCCACTTTTTCCTCATAGCTGAGGGCGCCCTTCCGGATCACGAACGCTACATCCTCACCACGGTCCAGTTCCTTGCGGAAGTCCTGCATGGCAGCACTTACTTCTTCCTCCGTTGTGTCCTTCCCAATGACAAAATAGTGGATTCCCATATCCTCCAGCAATTTCAGGGTCACTTCCCCCTGGTAGATATGCTGGGGTTCGTCGTGGATCCCCGGCTCGCCGCGCCAGCCGATGACGAAGATCATAGGGATGGCATAGACCTTATCGTTTAGTAGAGACGCAACAGGGTTGATGATATTTCCTTCTCCGCTGTTCTGCATGTATACTACCGGGACTTTGCCGGTAGCCAGATGATAGCCGGCAGCCAGTGCTGTGCAGTTGCCTTCGTTCGCTGCGATCACGTGATGCTTCGGATCGATCCCGTAGGTATGCATCAGGTAATTGCAGAGGGCTTTCAGCTGGGAATCCGGTACTCCGGTATAAAAATCCGCATTCAGAATTTTTGCAAAATTATCTACTTTCATGTTGTTCCTTTCCTACATTTCATCCTATAACTTCCTTACGGATTGCTCCGCGCCATGCGCTCCCGCAATCCTGCCCGCTATTCGCATATCGCGAAGCTCACGCTCCGCTTTTATGCTCATATCGGTGCGGGTCATGAATCCACAAAGCCGCTCCCGTGCAAGCACATCGCGGCTCTTATGGATTATGCCCCTGTCAGTTATATCTCATCGATCAGAGTAATAATATCCTTGATCGGCATCAGTCTGCTGTCCACTTCCTGTGCTCTGTGATACCTCAGGATATCCTCCGCAGTCTGCTGCATGGCAGGGAAGGCACTTCTGGTCAGCTGGTTCGCATAGATCACGATATTGACGCCATGGTCTGCCAGCTCACTCTCCGTAATGCTGTTGAAGGAAGACGGTACCACCACAATGGGAGTCTTCGGATCTTCTGCGCGGAATTTATCACAGAACTCCAGGATCTCATCCGGGGATTTTTTCCGGCTGTGGATCATGATGCCGTCCGCTCCGGCTGCCACAAAGGCTCTGGCGCGCATCAGGGCATCCTCCATACCGCGTTCTAAGATCAGGCTCTCGATCCTCGCGATGATCATGAAATCATCGGTCAGCTGTGCTTTTTTTCCGGCAGCGATCTTGGCACTGAAGTTCTCGATGCTGTCCTGGGTCTGCTCCACTTCATTGCCGAAGAGAGAATTTTTCTTAAGTCCGGTCTTGTCCTCAATAATGATGGCTGACACACCCATTTTCTCCAGAGTTCTCACGGTATACACGAAATGCTCCGTCAGTCCGCCGGTATCTCCGTCGAAAATAATGGGTTTGGTCGTCACCTCGGTCACATCATCAATGGTGCGGAACCGGGATGTCATGTCCACCAGCTCGATATCCGGCTTTCCCTTCGCCGTGGAATCGCACAGGGAGCTGATCCACATGGCATCGAACTGGTCCAGTTCGCCGTCATGCTCCACGATGGTCTTCTCCGCGATCAGTCCGGTGAGACCACTGTGTACTTCCAGTGCCTTGACAATGGGGCGGATCTCGATCAGCTGGCGCAGGCGCTTTCTGCGGTATTCCGGCATAGCCAGTTTTTCCTTGATCCTTGTATCAATTCTTTTTACTTCTTCGTTATAGGTATAAGGGACATCTATGATCTCACCGCCATAAGTCTTCAACAGTCCTTCCACGTTGTCACGGATGGCCTTCAAGGGTCCTTCCTGCCAGTTATCTCCATGGATCACATAGTCGGGGCGCAATTCTTCGATGACCTTATCATACATTACATCATCCTGCACGACTACATTGCTGACTTCCGGGATGTCTTTTACCAGCTGCATACGTTCCTCGAAGCTGATGGTAGGAAAACGGTTAAAACGGATCATTGCCGCATCACTTAAAACACCGATGGTCAGCTCTCCGTATTTTCCGGCTTCTCTGATGATATTGCGATGTCCCTCATGAATGACATCGGTGCAAAAGCAGGTATATACTCTCTTCATTTGATCTTATGCCTCCTTATATTCCGCAGGGATCTGAATATGGTTAACCTCCAGTGCCTCCCGGAATACTTTGAAAAAGGCTTCAATATCCGGTCTGTCAATAGCACCCAGTGCACACAGGCGGAAGGTATTGGTAGTGGAGATTTTGCCGGGATAAATCGTAAATCCACGCTCGTAACAGTAGTCATGGACCTTTTCAAAATCCCAGGCAGGATCATCCGGATAACGTACCGATACGACCAGTCCGGACTGCCATTCTCTACGGATCACATCCTTAAATCCCAGAGCGTCCAGTCCCTCATGGATCGCTTCGAATATCCTAGTGTGTCTCGCCCATTTTGCCTCCTCACCTTCTGCCCAGTATTCCTTCAATGCCTGAATGGTGGCATAGATGGTCTGTACCGGCGGGGTAAAATGCATCTCACCGGTCCGCTGGAAAAAGTCATACTGTTGATACAGATTGCAATAGTAAGAACGCTTCGGATAGTCCTTCGATGCTTCTAAGATTGCCCGGCTGCCTACTACAAAAGACAGTCCCGTCATGGCCATAAGACCCTTCTGTGCCGATGCCATACAGAAGTCGATGTTATCCTGCTCGATGTTAATGGGACGCATGGCGTAGGTGGATGTGGTATCCACGGTAAAGGTAGCATGATATTTATGAGCAAGGGATCCGATCTCACGAATAGGATTCAGTATGCCGGTACCGGTCTCATTATGAGTAGTATGTACCAGAGCAATATCCGGGTTCTCCTTCAGGGTCTGTTCCACTTTTTCTAAGTCGGGCAGTTCATCCACCGGGAATTTCAGATCAATATAGGGAAGTCCGTAATACTGACATACTTCCACAGCTCTGGTGCTGTAGGCTCCGTTATCCACCACCAGTACTTTGCCGCCCTCAGGCAGCAGAGAGCTGATGCAGGCATCAATGTTGATGGTACCGGATCCGCAGAACAGGACGCTTGTATACTTTTCCAAGTCTCCATGCACGATTTTCACCAGGTCTTCCCTGAGCCCCTTCATCAATCCCCCGAATTCTTTCTCCCGGGGACAGATATCCGGCACGACCTGCGCATATTTTACCGTATCTGTGGTGGTTGACGGTCCGGGATTTAATAAAATATTCCTTTTTATAGGTGTTTGTACCAGCTGTTCCATAAGATATTCCTCCTTTTGTTCATACTCTCTTGAATTTCGTTCATTTCGTGTAGATTCTCTCAGCTTATTTGAACGTCTTTTTCTGCTTTTTCTAGACATCATAGGTCTTATCAATGGCTTTCAGTTCCCGGAAAGTATCGATCTCTATGATATCTTCCTCCTGACATTCCCGTACTTCTACTTTGTAATGTTTCTGACAGAATACCAGAGGCACCTGCTCCCAGTAACGCTCCTTGCCGCCGGGCTGTTCATAGGTCATCTTGATGTCATCTGACAGTTTGTGTCCGTCTTCTTCGTTCCAATAAGAGATTCCCACCATCTGCCAGCAATCCAGCCCGCCAACTTTCTCTTCAACAATGACTCCGTCTTTTACGGTAAAGCACCAGTCATCGGTTCTGTCCTTTTTGATCGCCAGGAAATCGGAGGTATAATGATATTTCTTAATGATCTGCGGATTGGAGATCAACAAGTCAGCTTCGAATACATAAGCATTGGAGAGCATATATCTCGCCACCATAGCAGAGGAAATATTGTTTGCCTCATTATATACGGGGTTCTCCAGGAATTTGATCATGGGATATTTGTACAGCAGCTGGTCGAACTGTTCTGCCAGGTATCCGCGGACAATGTATATCTCATTGATTCCGGCTTCCAGACAGGCGTCGATCAATCCGTCGATGATACGCTGTCCATGGACACGCACCAGGGGCTTAGGCGTATTAAAAGTAATAGGTACCAGACGGCTGCCGAATCCCGCTGCGATGAAAATTGCGCGCTTGGCACGATACGGCTCTAGTGCGGAGATTCCGGCATTTGTAATCTCTCCGTCCGCTACATATTGCAGTTCTGTCAGTTCCTGCATAACACGATTTACGGTTTCCAAGGAATGTCCCGTCTTTTCCCCCAGCTGACGCTGTGATTGAGCGCTTTTTTCCTCTGCCAGCAGGGACAAAATATCAAATTGTTTTCTAGTCAGTGTCTGGTTCATCTTCTGCTTCCTTTCTGTTTCTGCCTTGCGCCTACTTTATCTGCGTCAGGTCGTACGGTGTGGTCTGATATACATAGTAGTTCAGCCAGTTGCTGTAAAGGTTATTGCAATGAGATCTCCACTGTAACAGCGGTCTCTGCTCCGGGTCATCATTTGGATAATAATTATAGGGAATCTGTATCGGCAGTCCCTTGTCCAGGTCTCTGTGATACTCATTGTTCAACGTATAGCGGTCGTATTCCGGGTGCCCTGCCACGAAGATCTTCCTGCCTTCCTCTGCGATAGCCAGGAATACACCGGCTTTCTCGGATTCCGCCAGGATCGTCAGATCCTTACAGGCATGAATGGCTTCGGAAGGAGTCTCCGTATGGCGGCTGTGCGGTGCCATGAAAATATCATCAAAGCCACGCACTAACGGTATTTTCCGGTTGGACACTTTATGCTCGTAGACACCGAACAGCTTCTGCGTCAACTGTCTCTTGTTGATACCATAATAATGGTAGAATCCGGCCTGTGCCGCCCAGCAGATATGTAGGGTGGAAGTCACATGAGTCTCCGCCCAGTCCAAGATCTTACAGGTCTCCTCCCAGTAATCCACCTCTTCAAAGGTGATATCCTCCACCGGTGCTCCGGTGACGATCAGTCCATCGAAGGTGCGGTCTTTGATCTCATCGAAGGTGGTGTAGAATTTATTCAGATGGCTTGCAGGGGTATTCAGCGACACATGGGTCTTGGTGTTCATGAAGGTCACATCCACCTGCAAAGGGGTATTGGACAAGGCACGCAGCAGCTGCAGCTCCGTGTCCTGCTTTACCGGCATATTGTTAAGGATCAATACCTGCAGGGGACGCATGTCCTGATGCAGAGCACGGAATTCATCCATGACGAATATATTTTCGTTCTCCAGTATCTCTTTGGCAGGCAGATCGTTTTGTGTCTTAATAGGCATTTCATTTTCCTCCAGGTCTACTTATTCCTCGTAAGGAATATTATAAGTCTTCAGGAAATCTTCCTCTGTCAGGATCGGTACCTGAAGCTCCTTCGCTTTTTTATTCTTGGAAGAAGTCGAGGTAATATCATTATTGATCAGGCAGGTGGTCTTCCCCGTCACACTGCCGGTGACTTTACCGCCTCTCTCCTCGATGACTTCTTTCAGATCATTACGGCTGGCGTAATGGTTCAGACTTCCGGTTACGACGAAGCTCATACCGGATAATGTCTGTGCATTTTCATCCACCTGAGGTGTCTCAATTGTCAGGAACTGTTTCAGATGTTCGATCTGTTCCAGATTCTCCGCATCGGACATATACTCCGTAAATGCCCCAGCAAGCACCTCTCCCACACCGGGAACTGCGCTTAAGGTCGCTGCATCCGCTTTCTGCATTTTCTCCAGATCATAATCAAAATATCTGCAGAGCACCTTGGCATTGGCAACACCTATCCCGGCAATTCCCAATCCGTAGATCAGCCGGGGCAGCGTCGTATGGCGCGCAGCTTCAATGCTATCCATCATATTCTGATAGGATTTCTCGCCGAAGCCCTCCATCTGTGTGATAACTTCCTTGTAGCGATCGAGCCGGAACAGATCCGCATATTCATGGATAAATCCCTGATCTATCATTTTCTCCAAAGTTGCTTCGGAGAGTCCGTCGATATTCAGGGCATCACGGCTGACGAATAATGTATACGCCTTGATCTCCTTCGCCGGGCATTTCTCGTTGGTGCAATACAGGGTCTGTACTTCGTTCATCTGACGGATCTCGGTGGGTTGTCCGCAGACGGGGCAGACCTTCGGGATCTCCACGTTGTCACTGCCGGTCAGATTCTCCGCGATCTGCGGGATGATCATATTCGCCTTATAAACCGTAATATGATCTCCGATCCCCAGTCGCAGGGAACGCAATATGCTGATATTGTGCACCGAGGCACGGCTGACTGTGGTGCCCTCGAGTTCTACCGGTTCGAAGATCGCCACGGGATTGATCAACCCGGTGCGACTGGCGCTCCATTCGATCTCTTTTAAAGTGGTCTCACGAAGTTCATCCGCCCATTTAAAAGCAATGGAATCTCTGGGGAATTTCGCAGTTCTGCCCAGGGACTGTCCGTAGCTGATGCTTTCATAAGTAAGTACCAGTCCGTCGGAGGGGATATCGTAGTGTTCGATTTTGTGTTCAAAATCTTCAATGGCTGACAGAATATTTTCTTCAGTCACCGCCACATGTTCCACCACTGCAAATCCCTGCTCCTGTAAAAAGGCAAACTGTGCTTCCTTGGAATCGTGGAAGTCCACATCGTCCGCTTTTACCAGGGTAAACGCATAAAATCTCACGTTACGTTTTGCCGTGATCTCATTATTTAACTGTCGTACCGAACCGCTGCACAGGTTTCTCGGATTCTTATATTTTGCCTCTGCATCTGCAATCTCACCGTTGATCTTCTCGAAATCACTGTAAGTGATAACCGCCTCGCCTCTTAAGATCAGTTCTCCCTGATAGGAAATATTTAGAGGAAGATTCTTAAAAGTACGTGCGTTATTGGTGATGACCTCACCGATCTCGCCGTTACCTCTAGTTACCGCTTTTGCAAGTTTTCCATCACGATATGTCAGTACGATGGTGAGTCCGTCCAGTTTCCAGCTTAAAATTGCAGGATTCCCCTGCAGCCACTCCCGCAGTTCTTCACGGCTTTTGGTCTTGCCCAGAGACAGCATGGGGCTCTCGTGACGCTCCTTGGGAAGCTCATCCACCGCTTCGTAGCCCACATTCACCGTGGGGCTGTTCGCCAGGGTAACGCCTGTCTCTTTTTCCAGCTCCACCAGTTCATCATAGAGCTTATCATATTCATAATTGCTCATGATCTCCCGGTCTTTGGCATAATAGCTCTCCGAAGCCGCATTCAGTTGTTCTACCAGATATTTGATCCGGTCTATCTTGGAAGACTGCATATTGTGTTCCTGCCTTTAATAGATTTATTTACGATTTGACATTCCGGTGTCTATAAGAAGCGTTTCCAGTTCTTCCCCTGTGACCTCCCGCCACTCTCCGGGCTTCAGATCCCCCAGGCGGATATTCATGACGCGGATTCTTTTTAAGAATCTCACTTTCGCTCCGCAGGCTTCGCACATTCGGCGGATCTGTCTGTTGACTCCCTGAGTCAGTATGATCTGGAATGTATATTTTCCTATTTTTTCTATCTTACATTCCCTGGTAGTGATATCCAGATCCTTCAGATAGATGCCTTTTCTCATTATCTCCAAAAAATCGGGTGTTATTTCCCGGTCGATCTTTACAATGTACTCTTTTTCATGGCGGTTAGCTCCCCGCATCATGGCATTGATGAGGTCCCCGTCGTTGGTCAGAAGGATCAGTCCTTCGGAATCTTTGTCCAGGCGTCCGGCGTAGGTCAATCTCTCCGGGCAGTGGATCATGTCCATGATCTTTTTCTCCGCATGTGGATCCCGCTCCGTGCAGACGACGCCTACCGGTTTGTAGAAAGCGAGGACTTTGCAGGTCTGTTTTCCCTGTAAAATCTTCTTTCCCACCTGTACGGTATCCGTCTCTTCCACCTGCTGTCCCATTCCTGCTACCTGACCGTTGACCAGTACTTTTCCCTGTTCGATGAGTTTGTCCGCATCTCTCCTGGAGCATACACCGCACTGTGCCAGATATTTATTCAGCCGCATCCTGCATCCTCTCTGCGGCATCCGCCGCCTCGAAATCGCTAAGGCTCTTCACCTTGGGAATTCCGTTACCGTTTGCCACGCCGAGTTTTGCTGTCTCGTCCGCGAGTTCATTGTATTTTACCTTGGAATGTGCCGGCACTTTCGTGAAGCGGATCTGTATCTTCTGTCCCCAGCCTCTCATGGTCTGTGCGTATTTCTGTGTCAGTTCATTTTTGCTCTTCCACGCACCGGTGACCCATTTCTCGATCCCTTCGTAATCGTAGCGGATCTCAATGGCTCGAAATCCACTGTTTAAGGCAAACCGTACCGCATACATGGCTCCCAGCATCTCTCCGGAGACATTTCGCTGTTTCAGGGAGTCCGGGTTATCGCCGTTACCATATTCTGTATAGATCCGCCCGTCGGGAAGGATGAAAATACAACCAAAACCATATTTTTTCAGTGCATCCTGATAACTTCCATCCACGTAAGCCAACAGTTCTCCCGCTGCGGGGCAGTCCTTTGGATCTGCATTTTCCGGATATCTTCCCAATCCCTGCCACTGTGCCATAGTTTCGTCTGTCTCCTTTTTTGTCCGGTCTGTCGTATTTATCGGATAAAGTTGGTCTTCTGCGCCGGTTCTCTCTCCGGGAAGCTCACACCGGCAGCTTTGCCTGCTTCAATACATTTTAACAGCCACGCCATATTATTCCCCAGGGTACGCATGGTCTGCATACCTTCCAGATCCTGTTTTACCTCTTCGGGGGTATTGCCGTGTACCTGGTTCCAGTACTGGCTGGATACCACCGGCATACAGTTAATGGTAAAGTATTTGTTCAACTGATCGAAAGTTGCGGAGGCTCCGCCACGTCTGCAGCTGACAACGCATGCGCCGGGCTTACCCTGGAAAAGTGCGCTCTTACCGTAAAAAGCACGGTCTAAGAAAGAAGTGATCATACCGGATGCCGATGCATAATGCACAGGAGATCCGAAGACGAATCCATCTGCGGTCTTCGCTTTTTCCACAAATTCATTGACGCCGTCCTCACGGAAGCATTTTCCGGTCTTTAAGCAGGCACCGCAGCCGATGCATCCAGCAATGGGCTGTACGCCTACCTGAATGATCTCTGTCTCGATGCCGTTCTTCTGCAATGCACCCGCTACTTCTTCCAGTGCGGTATAGGTACATCCATTCGCATGTCCGCTTCCGTTCACCAGTAATACTTTCATTGTTCTCTACCTCTTTTTCTCAAAATATGTTATGATTTCTCTGATCCTTCCATACAACAGAATTCAGAAAGGTTATCTCTTATGAATCGCAGAATATTATCCTTTGTTATATCCTTGTTATTCTTAGGTCTCTCCATGTGGCTGCTGTCCGCTTATGTAGTGCAGCTCTATTTTGTGTCCGGAGATTCCATGGAACCGACTTATACTTCCGGTCAGCCGGTCCTCCTGCAAAAATGGGGGCTTCCCGACTGTCTTGACAGAGACGATATCGTCATTATCCGCAGTAAAAATCTCCACCGTGATATCGTAAAACGGATCGTTGCCCTGCCCGGAGATACTGTACAGATCATCGATGGCACCCTCTATGTCAATGCTGTCCCAGCGGAGAATCCGTATCATCTGCCCGCTATGAAAGATGCCGGCAACGCTGCCTCCCCCATCACACTGGGCGCCGGAGAATACTTCGTCCTCGGCGACAACCGCAACGCAAGCATTGACAGCCGGTTCGACGAGGTGGGAATCATCCTTTCCGATCATATTATAGGGAAAGTTATCGATTAAACTCCCTGCCCGTAGGCACCATAGTGGTCATATCCTGCGCGTGGCCTGTCTGTATATATTCTATCATGATATCGTCGTTGTCAAAATCGTAATATAGGAACCGTCGTTCTCTGCTGTCATTTTCCTGCCAGTCAAAGATCCCATTGCTCCTCTCTCCATCCATCAGTCTCTCATAAGCTCCGGGCAGATCCTCATAAGCAACAGGAATCTGCGATGTCTGCATGGTATCATGGGTTTCCCCTCTGCCTTTTACCAGGAACAGACCAGCCTGTCTCATAAATTCATATTCACTGGTGTAATCACCGTTATAACCATGATCCGACATGATGATCAGTGCGGTATCATCATAGGCACCGCTCTTTTTTAATGCATCAATATACATGGCTGCCAGGGTGATAGATGCTTCCGCATTCTGTTTATAGGTTCCGTCTTTTATATCAATGATATTACAGTCTGAATCGTATATAAACGGTGTATGGGCTCCCACCAGATGGATGAATTTAAAGCGCTTCTGTGTATCATCCATGACAATTTCATTATCTTCCAGATCTCCTTTGAAGTAATAATTCTCGGAATTAAATCCCTTGTAGCCGCAATCTACCAGAATCTCTTCATCAAATCCGGATTTTTTGGTCACACAGAATCTCTTCAGATCAAAAGGTGCATATCGAAATCCCACTAATTTCAGTTCCTGCTTTGCCAGTCTTATCCAGGAATTCACATGATATTTGGCAATAATGATATTATCAAAATCGGAAAGTACATTTTCATCCTGTGTGTAAAGTTCGTCCTCATACAGGTCTATCAGATATCCCCGTTCCTTCAATGCAGTAAATAACGGAGAACCGGAATACACGTCGTTCATATACTCTGTAAAAGATCCCTGATTCTCATACCAGTCTCCCCCCAGGATAAACGGTATAGATCTCTTGGTGCAGGAATATGCCGCCGTCATATTTTCAAAATATGTAAAATCCGCAAAAGTCTCCCGATATTCCGGATGCTCTGAAAGCAGTTCCGTAAATTCTCTGGAATCAAAACTGTCCAACACCAGGATCACAAAGTTCTCCTTTTGTGACATCGTAAATTCATCTTTCTGTGTCACATACAGTTGTGTGGACTCTTTTTCGGGAGGGTTCGTAACTACGATGCTGACTCCTGTCACCACAAGCATTAACGTCATACATCCGCTGATAAACATAAGAACATTTTCAAACATTCTGCCCTTCAGGAAAATCAGAAGCATTACCACGATTACCGCAACTATCCCCCACAGAAGCAGTGATTCTCTTCTGAGGAACAGATAATCGTTCCAGTTAATATTCGTGCCGTCCAGAGGAGGCAGATTCGTTATCAGGAAATTCCCCTGTACATACGTGCAGACTAGCAAAAGAAGCCCTGCCGCCAGTCCCAGCCGATACACCACGGGATGAATCAGCAGCAGAATCACATATCCTAAAGTCATCAGGATCATACTGACTGCAAACATAGATAGTGCCAGACGCATCAACACGCCAAAGTCAAACCAAAATTCATCCAGATTACTGCAATACAATTCCACAGGGGCATATATAAATAAAATAAAACTAATCGCCAGGGATATAAAAATACCGGGAAGCAATTGCTGTTTCTTTATTTTTTTGCTTTTCATGCCTTTTCTTTCCTCTTTCTATCTGGTGAAAACTCTTCCCGTAGGCACCATAGTAGTCATATCCTGTGCATGACCTGTCTGTATATATTCTGTCATGCACTTTTCACTGCCGGGAGCATATTCCAAGAATCTGCGTTCTCTGACATCTCCCTCTTTCCACTCAAACACGGCATCGCTCTGTGCCCCATCCAGAAGTCGTACATACGCTGACTGCAGATCGTCATAGCTGATAGGTGCTTCCGATGTCTGCATAGTATCGTGATGTTCTGCCCTTCCTTTGACTAACAACAATGCTGCCTGTCTAAAAAAGTCTTCTTCTTTTTCTCCAATTCCGTTATATCCATGATCCGCCATGATGATCAATGCCGTATTATCATAAGCTCCACTGTCTTTCAATGCCTGAATGTAATTCGCCGCCAGTGTAACGGATGCCTCCATATTTTGGTGATAAGATCCACGTTCCACACCTATGATATTAACATCCTTATCATAGATAAACGGTGCATGCGCCCCATTCAGATGAATAAAACGGAATTGATTTCCCGTAAGGTCCATGCTCACTCCCTGCGATGCCAGATTTTCCTTAAATATCGTATTATCCGCTGTAAAAGCTTTGGCATCGGATCCTTCCGGATAAGATGCCCTGAGCTGATTAAAATACACCTCTTTGATGACACAGTACCGTTTCAAATCATAAGGTGCATAACGAAAACCGACTAATTTCAGTTCCTGTTTTGCAAGTTCCAGATACGAACTGGGGCGAACCTTCGTAAAATAAATATTATCAAAATTATCCACAATGGAACTGTCCTGCGCACGAATATCATCTTCATAGAGATTTATCTGATAGTCTCTGCTCTTCAGTTCATTCCACAGAGGTGCTTCTCTGTAGACTCTGTCCAGATACTCCTGAAACGAGCCCTCATTCTCATACCATTCTCCGGATAAAATAAATGGGATGGCATTCAGCGTGCTGGTATAAGTTCCCATGGTATTTTTAAAATAAGTAAAGTCAGCAAAAACATCCCGATACTCCGGGTATTCCTCTAAGATAGCGGAAAACTCCCTGGAATCCGCAGTGTCCAACACCAAAATCACAAAATTCTCATCCTGTGACAGTTCAAATTCTTCTTCCACACTGACATGCATATGAAGTTTGGACTGCAGTGCTCCGCTGGTCAACACGGTGCTGCACGCAGTAACCAAAAGCATTAATGTCATACATCCACTGACAAACATAACCGCATTGATAAATTTTTGTCTTTTCAACACGATCATTGCAACAATTACAACAACCGACACCACTGCCCACAAGATCAATGTATCCTTGCGAAGGATGTCATATTTTCCCCACCAGATGGAAGTGCCATCCAGCGTGGGCAATCGATCGATCATAAAGTTGCCTTGGACATAAGTACAGATAAAAAGAGTCAGTCCACCCGCCAATACAATCCGGTAAACATACGGATGAATCAGCAAAGCAATCAAATATACCACAAAAAGAACAGCAAAACAGACAACAAACATTCCAAGCGCTGTGAGAAGCAATGTAGAAAAGTCGAACCAAAATTCAGAAACGTTCGCACAGTACAGATCTACCGGCGCATACAGAAAAATCAAAAAGCTGATTGCCAGGGATACAAATACCCCCGGCAACAGCTGTCCGTCTGCTATTTTTTTCTTAATGTTACTTTTACTCACACCTGTTCTCCCTATTATACTGTTTTCCCGATGATTTTTAACGATTATATTCTCTTCCGGTTAGAATCATCGTATCCATATCGAAGGCATATCCGGTCTGCATATACTCCTGCATATGACTATCATCAAGGAAGGAATACCATAAGAAACGACGTTCTCTCGCATCGCCTTCCTTCCAGTCAAAGACAGAATCGCTCTGTTCTCCATCCAGCAATCTTACATAAGCTTCCTGCAAATCTTCAAAACTGATAGGTGCCTGTGAAATCTGCATTGTGTCATGATGTTCATTTCTTCCCTTGATCAGAAGCATTGCGCACTGCCTCATCCAGGTAGCATCTCCACTTTGCACAAGGCTCCCGTTAAATCCATGATCTGACATTACAATAATAACGGTATTATCATAAGCGCCACTTTCTCGCAATTGTTCTACATAATCCATTGCTCCGAACAGGGTTGCCTGAGTACTCTGCTCATAAGTTCCGTCCCATTCATTTATAATATTCATTTCTTTATCATAAATGTACGGAACATGTGCTCCGTTCAAATGAATAAATTTGAACTTTTTGGAGGAATCCTCTGTAGTAATGCCCGCATTATCCAATTGCTCCTTGAATATATGATCCATTTCGCTACTGCTGATTTTCTCACTGACATTCTCTACCGTAATCAGTTCCGCAAATGCAGCTGCCTTAACCGTACATTTTTTCTTCAGGTCAAACGGTGCATAACGGAAACCAATCAGTTTCAGTAACGGTTTGGCAAACCTCGTGTATGAACTCAGTTTCAGATCCACTCTGTGAATATTGCTAAACATGGCAGCCACATCATCATCCATGTAAAGTTCGGAATCGCAGAGTTCCATATTGTATCCTCGTTCCTGTAATGTGTTAAACAACGGCGACACCTGATACATTCGTTTCATATAATCATCAAATGGTTCATCATTTTCATACCATTCTCCGGACAGAATATACGGCACAGCTCTCTCAGTACAGGAATAAGCCCCCACTGTGTTCTCAAAAAAAGTAAAATCCCGGAATATCTCATTATATTCGGGGTGATCTGCCAGCAGCTCCGTAACGGTTCTGGAATCCACAGTATCCAACAGAAGGATGACAAAATTTTGATCTTCCGACATCACGAATTCTTTGTCTGCACCATACTGATAATGTACTTTCTCCTGTAACGCCCCGCTGGTAAACACGACACTGACTGCTGTGATCAACAACATCAATGTCAATCCACCGCTTAAATACATAACCGTTTTAGGCAGCATATCCTTTTTTAGGAAAATGTACATCAATACAGCAACAACCAATCCGATCCCCCAGAGGACAAAGTCCTCCGTCCGAAGTACCGTATACTCTTCCCAATGAATCGTTGTTCCATCCAAAGGCGGCAGATTCTTCACCAGAAAATTGCCCTGAATGTAAGTACAAAGCAGTCCCAAAAATCCCCCGGTTAATCCTATGCGGTATAAAATCGGATGAATCAGCCATAAGCATACATAGACCAAAGACAATATGACAGCACTAATCAAAAATAACCCCAACGATGCTCTGATTAATATCCCGAAATCAAACCAGAATTCCGATATATTACTGCAGTACAGATCCACCGGTGCATACAGGAATATCAGGAATGCGATAGCAATAGCTATCACGATTCCCGGCAGTAATTGTTTTTTATCCCTTTTTTTCATTTCTGAATATTTCTCCTGCTTACTTGTCCTGCTTGTCCTGCGCCTGATCCAGCATGATATCGTCGGACTCTACTTCTTTGTTTCTGTTCTCATCGATACCAAGGCTCTTGTCGATCTTCTTTTTTGCCTTTCTCCAGTAAATACCGGCCGCAGCACCTACTGCGATAACAACTCCCGCTACTGCCTGAATGGCGTAGTTCATAACGGAAGGATCGATATAGGCATCTGCCGTACCGGAGAACAGTACAGCGAATGCTGCTGCGAAAAATGTTACCTGTGCGATTTTGCTTAATTTCTTCATGATTTACTTACCTCTTTCTTTTACTTTTTATTTATTTGTGATTTCTGTTTTACAGCTTATTGTTCTTTTGCTTTTTTGATTTGTTCCTGAACTGCCTGTACGATGTATTTCGCACCTACTTCGGCACTGTTGCCCAGGTTGTATACATACTCTTCCACGAATTTTTCAATTCTATCATGGTAAGCATCTTTTTGTGCCAGCAGATTTTTGACCTTACTTTCCGTCTCTTCTGTCTTCGCAGGATCCAGACGATCTCCGATGACATCCCGCATCCAGATATTGATAGGTACAGTATCGATCTTCTGATACTCCGGATTCATGACCTTCATGGGCGTATCCACGAAGAGTACCGGCTTGTTCGTCGTGAACGCATACTCATAAGCGATACCGGACCAGTCGGTCACTAACAGATCTGCCTCAAATACAGTGCTGTTGGAAGAAAAGTCGGTCTGGATCTCGATATCCGGATTATTCGCATAGCGCTCTTTCAGGCGGTCCATCTTGTCCCGCTGTAAACGTACCTGTTGGGGATGAGGACGCACTACCACTTCATAGCCCTTACCTGCCAGATCATCCAGCATACCTTCGAGACAGCTGTCCACAATATTGTCCTTCTGCCAGGAGGGGGCGATCAAAATATGTTTTTTCTCATGAGGCTTCTTGTCTGCCTTCTTATAATCTTCGATCATGCGGTCTAACAGACAGTATCCCCAGTCGATCAACTTCTTGGGTGGCAGACCGTAGGCTTCCTCCGTTTTGCGGATTTCCTCGGTATGATGTTTACCGACACAATATACCGTATCGTAATGATCCATGGATCCGGTACGCATGGTCATATTCAGGCTGTCCATACAATGAGGGATGTAGATATATTCAATATCTTTTCTCACATAGCTGCGCTTGATATGAAAATTCTCAATATCCGGCATGGTCATAACAACCACATCCGCATCCATCTTCATCATCAGAGTGATCAGCTTCTTCTCCCCGATATAATAGGCACGGATCTTATTCTCTTTCTCTGCCAGTGCGAAGATCTGATCCTCAGGGTCGCTGGTAATATAATGAATGGTCAGATTCGTATGAGCTAACAGCCATTCAATGATTCCCTGATAATATTTATAGAAGCCACTGCTCTCGGAATAAAATACCAGATGCTTATTCACCACCGAGAAGAAACGCTTAAAGTCCTTCTTCTCTCTCTTTGCATAAGGATTTCTCGCAAAAGGCTTTTTTCTGCCTCCGATAGACTGTAATTCATCCAGTTCCTGTTTGCTGGCCTCCAGTGCTTCGTAATCCACATAGTCTTTTGGATTAATGGCCCAGTTTAACAGATACTGTTGTAAGATTGCAAACAGATTGCTGGCGATCCAGTACAGTGCCACACCGGCGGGAACAAACCAGCCCAGATACAGGGAAAGCCCTACAGAAAATGCCATCATTCCGTATTTGTTCAGTTTGGACTGTTCTGCCTGAATGACATTGGCCGCATTCTGCGCCACACATAACAACCATGCGGATACTCCCGCTGCAATGGGCACAATAATATCAATGCCACCCACTTCGGATGGTACCCAGCTCAAATTAATACCGCAAAAATCCAGAGATATGCTCTCTACCTGCTGTAATACAGAAGCGATATCCACACCTTCAAGACTGCTCTGCAATACTGCAAACTGCTCTGCATATTTGCCGCTCTTGATCATCTCCACTACCGTAAGCTGAACGGAAGAGCTCTCCGGATTCACCCCTGCCAGACTGATCGCCAGCCCGTTAAATGCAGTGATCACATCCTGCGACATATGCAGCAGATAATTAAGCGGATGATAGATAACCTCCACCAGTCCCATCAGCAGAATGATCTGAACCGCCAGGGGAATCAGAGATGCCAGCGGATTATACTTTTCTCTCTTGAATATTTTGGACTGTTCGTCTGCGATCCGGTCCGCATCACCGAAATGTTTTGCTTTGATCCGGTTGATCTCGGGCTGCATTTTTACCATTTTAATGGAATTCTTCTGTACCCATACCGACACCGGTAAAAGAACAATCTTACTGATCAGAGTGAACAGAATAATAGCCAGGCCATAATTATGTACCAGGTAATAGCAAAAGTACATAACGTATCCCAGCGCATCTGAAAGTATTCGCATGATATCTTTCTCCTTTTAGTCAATAGTACTAATTATATACATAATCCTGCTATTTTTCAACCTTATGTTCAAAACAGGCAGAAAAAAACAGGCAGCATTTACTGTTCATAGAACTGTAAATACTGCCTGTCTGATATTTTATTCCTCCACGTGCTTCTCATAGTATGCAAAATCGTTCTTGCCGTTCTTTTTCACCTTATACATGGCATCATCCGCACATACGATCAGCTGTTCCAGATTATCGGTGTCCTTGGGGTAGCTTGCAATACCGATACTGCCTCCGATCCGCCGTTTCGTTCCGCAGAGCGTCACATCTTTGGCAAATACCTGACGACACTGGTACGCCGTCTTCTCCACCAGCATGCTCTGACTGCTGCGAAGGATCAGGATGAATTCATCTCCTGCAAAACGATAAGAGGTAAGTATCTGGGACTGCATGTCCTTCAGCCGGTTGGCTACCTGCTGCAGTGCCTCGTCTCCCGCTGTATGTCCGTATGTATCGTTGATCTTCTTAAAGTTATCGATATCCAGCATCATGACCGTACAGGGAATCCGGGCTCCGATCAGCTGCTCCAGATCCTTCATGAACTTGCTGCGGTTCGGCAGTCCGGTCAGGAAGTCATGCTGGGACGCCGATTCCATGATCGCACGTGCCCGCTCCAGTTCCTGCAGCAGTTTTCGTCTGCGGTAATTATCGAAACACACCCAGCAGATAATGACATTGAGCGCAGCGATAAGTATTAGCGCCGGGATCAAAGCCTCACGGTTCCTGGTAAAAAAGCCCTCCCGATGATTTACAAATTCGGTATCTTTCGGAAACTGTGATGCCTCCAGTCCGAACTTCCGCATGACGTCTTCATCCACGCAATAAATGTTGGGGCTGTCCTTTACCACATTGATCTCTGCACTGTCGGTACCATTCGCGATATCCATGGCCATCTGTGCTGCGATCTCTCCGGACTTATACATGGATACCACATTACCACCCAGCAATCCGTCACCGATCCCATCCTCCACCATGCGGTACACCGGCACCTTCGAATAAGTCACGACCATACGGATCGCCTGCGCATTGGTATACTGCTTGCCACTGCCATCATTTGACATTACAATGTAGATCAATATGGTATTCTCATCCACCTTGCTGACTGCCTGCTGCAGCTTAGCGGTTGTCAGTTCGGAAGAATTGATCTCAGAGAATTCCAGTTCCGGATATTTTGCTTCGGCACTGTAAAAATTCTTACGCTCTGCCTCACCGGTCACAGAATCATCCAATATAGCCACTACTTTGTCCGCTGACGGGTTTACCTTTAATGCCATATCGATATTTTTTTCTACTGACAGCTTCTCCAGTATCCCGGTTACCAGAGGGTTCTTCGCTGCTTCCAGGGCATATTCCTCATCATTGACACCTTCAAAGACAATGGGAATACCGTCAAACAGATCCTCTCTGAATGCCATTGCAAAGCGGAGTGCGGCATCATCTCCCACGATCACGACATCATAGGGATCTGAATGATCCAGATGATATTTCAACATTGTATAAAACATTTCTGTAGACTCTTTCGTCCGGAAACGCTTTGTATCCATGAATTCATAATCCACGGTGGTATTTACGTCAACCCCCGCTTTGATTCCTTCGATCTGCGTCTGGACTGTGTCCCAGCCATATGAATACGAGCTGATAAACAATACCCGCTTTCCCTGATTCAGATTCTGTGCTTCTGCCCTTATCTGGGCTGTCCCAATCATTCCAATGCCTATGAAAACAGCCAGCGCAAACAGCCATGCTTTCCACTTTCTCATATTCCTTCCCCCTAATTCCAACAGGTATGCTACCGGGGTCAAAAGTCTGAACCCAATACCACGATATGAGGAATCACATCACTGGTACTATTGTACCACATTGTCTGTTGAAAACAAAGAGCTTAATTTAATCTTGCGATAATACCTTCTTCTTTTTTCTCTTTCATTTTTCCGATAACGGTAGGGATTGCTCCGAGTGCCACAAACAGATACTGTAGAACCAGATTGCCTATGTAACTTCCCATATCAATCACTTCTTCGGAAAGTAGCGCAGGGATCAGTCGATAACACTCGAACAGACTATAACCTGCTTCCGCACCGCCGCCCTGATTGAACAAAATAATCGCCCAGTCCACACGGTCTGCAAAATACGTCATAAGGATCATGATCACAGCGCTGATGACCACTGCCTTTTTGGTCAGTTTTCCGCCCAGCAGCTCATATCCCTTCAGAACGCACACCGCCATGATCACACCGGATAATGCTGCTACATATCCCAACTGGCTTAAGATCAGAACACTGAGCATTCCCAACAGGGATCCTAACAGGGCACCTACAATACCGCCTACGATGTTTTCTTTCTTCTGCGCCGTATGTTGTGCCTTCATCGCGATGTCACTGCGCATCTTCATCTCGCAGTCCGGACATAAATGATAGTATTCACCGCCCATTCTGAACGCTCCGGTCTCTACATTCTGACCGCACAGATCACAGCAGGGGCTGTAACTGTTTGTACGCAGGAATGTCGTTGTAGCTGCAAGTGCTTCGTTCAATGTATCCTTACATTTTTCCGCATTGGACTGTGCCTTCAGTGATACTCTGATATCCAGATTCTTCTGACCAAAACTCGCGATCTTCTTGCTGCTTTTCTGAAACCCTTTCACTGCCTGCTTGTCAAATGTCGACCCGTCAGCGCTTTTTGCCGCCGTATGCAGTACCATCATATACGGATATCTTGCATCGGGTGCATAGACGATAAAGTCAAACCCATCCCGTCCCCCATGAAACAAGTCATTGGTTTCATCATAACGCAATCCGGTTCCCATGGCAATCTGCTGATAATTTTCAATCTTCTTTTTCTGATTCATTTTTCTCCCCATCCTTTGTAATAGAAAATTAGTAATCGCTCTGAAGCGTTACGAAAATCACACTTTTCTATTTTACACTTTACCGTGTTAACATGCAACCCTATTAGGGGGTTTTTCGCCGATTAACCTATTTGCTATAAAAAACTGTAGGCACATCTGTGTAACCTACAGTTTTTGAACTTCCTTATAAATAGAACAAAGTAATCGAAATCACGCAAATACGGATTTGCATTCCATCAGCATTTGATCTCAAGGTAACCTAACAGCTTGCTCATATCGTACTCTTCCAATACGCCCAGGTTGGAATCGTAAAACTTTCCATCGTAATGTATCAGATAATGGCAGAAACGTCCCATCTTCTCCATCATGATGCAGCACTTAGGCAGTACAGCGGGTCTTCCCTCGGTATATACGATGATGTCGGTATGATCAATTCCATAATAGTTCAGTGCAGAGATCACGCGACCCATGGTAGCCTGCCACTCTCTGCAGTCCATAACGCTGATAACTTCCGCAATGGTAACACCCGCCAGCATTGCTACACAGGCCTGACCGCACAGACCATCCTCTGGCTGGATGATCACATTCATGCTGTCGATCTTGCGGATCGGATTTTCAAAGCTGTAAGGGCTGTTCTGGTCCATGCGGATCAGGGAGCCGTTAATATGTAACAGGATCTTGTGGGGCACACCCAGCTCTACCTTTACAGCAGCTTCATCGGTGATCACGATCTCGTAATTGCCCTTCTCCTTGGGATGAAGTTCACACTCGATGATATTGTTATCCAGAACGATATCTCCCTTGATGACTTCTCTGTGATGACATACTTCCCATACATTAAAAGGAATCTGAATGGTATATCCTGCATCCTTTTTTTCTACTTTCGATTCAAAAAAATATCTCATGTTTCATTCCTCCGTTGCTTTTGCTGTTACCGAATATTCTCTTAAAGAAAAAAAATTACGAAAGCGGTTACATTTTCTATTTTCCTTGATTCTAGCAAAAATTTCCGCCCTTGCAAAGAGCTTGTTGAAAAGTACTTAAAAAAAAACATCCTGTCAAAAAAATATCAAAAAAGCGCCCGTTTTTAAACAGACGCTTTTTATAAATCCAGTGCATTTAAAGCCCTAAAATTGCAGATGCAACGCGGAAATATACTAACAGTGACATAGCATCCACGATGGTGGTGATGAACGGACTTGCCATTACCGCCGGATCAAAGCCGAGACGCTTTGCCAGGATCGGCAGGAGGCATCCGATGATCATTGCGATCACTACCGCTGCTACCAGAGTCAAGCACACGGATGCTGCCACCAGCACCCCTACTTTATCCAATAACAGTAATTTTACAAAGTTCGCTGCGGAAAGTGTGATACCGCAGATCAGTGCTACGCGGATCTCCTTGAATACAACCTTCGGCACATCCCGGTATTCAATCTCATTCAGAGACAGTCCACGGATGACCGTAACGCTCGCCTGGCTTCCGGCATTACCGCCGGTATCCATCAGCATGGGGATATATGCCACCAGTACTGCGCATACGCTTAATGCGTCTTCAAAAGAAGAAATGATGGCTCCGGTAAAGGTAGCTGACACCATCAAAAGCAGCAGCCAGGGAATACGCTTTTTGAAGGTCTCAAATACTCCGGTCTTCATATAGGGCTTATCGCTGGGCACAATAGCCGCCATTTTTTCCATATCCTCCGTGGTCTCTTCTTCGATGATATCCACGATATCGTCCACGGTGATAATACCTACCAGCCGGTTCTCATTGTCCACTACCGGCATGGCTGTAAAGTCGTATTTTTTGAACTGTCTGGCAACTTCCTCCTGGTCCATCAGCGTATTGATGGAGATGACATTTTCATGCATGATGTCACCGATGATCTCGTCGCCGTCCATAAGCAGCAGATAGCGCAGAGCAACTGTTCCCACCAGTCTTCTCTGGGCATCTAAGACATAGCAGATATTGATGGTCTCACTGTCTAGCCCCACCTTACGGATCCGCTCGATGGCCTGATTCACCGTCAGATTCTCCTTCAGGTCTACATATTCGACCGTCATGATACTTCCAGCAGAATCCTCCGGATAACGCAGCAGATGATTGATATCTCTGCGCACATCGGGGCTTGCGTTGGTCAGAAGCTTTTTGACAATGTTGGCAGGCATCTCCTCCAGCAGATCGGCCGCATCGTCCGCCATCAGGTTGTTGATGATGTTCGTTGCTTCCTTATCTGACAGAGATGTGATGATCTTCTGCTGATTGTCCATATCTAAATAGGAAAAAACGTCTGCCGCCAGGTCCTTGGGAAGGATGCGGAATACCTTTAACATCTCTTCCTCTTCCAGTTCTTCCAAAAGTCCCGCAATATCGGCATCGTTGAGTTCAGCCAGATACTGGCGCAGCTTGGTATACTGCTTGGTGTTAAGAAGCTCTAATACCTCTTCCAGTTCTTTGATCTGTTCCATGATGATCCTCCTTATGATGTTTTCTATGGGTGTAACTTACATGGCAACTTCGCCCCGGAAGTGGGTTGTCAGAGTTCTTCTGTGTACACTTCATAAAAACCACCACCTTTCCTCATGGAATCATAGAACTTTTATTGCTTCTGATTTTTAACATTTCATTTCAGAAAATGCTTTTGCACAACTATTTTTATTTTACCTATCCTACGTTTCTTTGTCAATGAAATACATCTCGCCGGTTTTCTCAATTTTTACCTTGCCACAAGTGGTTTCTATCAGGTTTTTACTAAGGTTTTCCTCTTTTTCCACCGGAATAAGTAAAATAAATTTTACGTTTTCGGCATAAATGCTGTCTGACGGAACGATACCGTTTTGTCCAAAATAGTATTGCAGTTTTCCTACATCATTATAATCGGTCACAATTTCCAGTCGGCATCCTTTTTTCATAATGCCCGTCTCGCAGTGTGCCAGACCCTCCTTTACTGCCTGTGTGTAGGCCCGCACCAGTCCACCGGTACCCAGCAGAGTGCCGCCGAAGTACCTCGTCACCACCACCGCGATATTGCGGATCCCGGAGCCGGTCAACACCTCTAACATCGGTCTGCCCGCAGTGCCGGAGGGTTCTCCGTCATCACTGCACCTGGTCAGTTCTCCTCTGCTTCCTATTATAAAAGCAGAACAGTTATGTCTGGCATCCCAGTACTTTTTCTTCATTTCTTCTATAAAAGCTACGGCCTCTTCCTCGGTTTCACACTTGCGGATCGTTGCGATGAAACGGGATTTTTTCTCCACGATTTCTCCTTCGCCGCCGGATAATAATACTCTGTAGCTGTCTGTTACTGCCGTATCGCCCATGTTAACCTCACTTATTTTTTGTTTTCCTTCGGATTCTTTTCCAGTGTAGCATAACTTTTCCAAAATGTGAAACAATTCTAAAGACTGGAAAGAAAGCCTTTATTTACATAGCATTATTTGGTATAATATTTTCGTCTGTATCTCAGACAGAAAGGACTTGTTGTATGAATTATGGTAAAAAAGGTGTCCGAGCGAAGCAGAAGGCACTCAACTCTAAATCACAAAAATGGGGAAGGAAGCTTGCACTGACCTGTGTCAAGATCATGCTGGCTGCTGTCGTAGGCATCGGCATCTGCGGCGTGGCTGCCGGAATCGGTGCTTTCCGCGGAATCCTCTCCTCCACTCCCACGATCCGGCTGTCCGATGTCGTAGCGGTAGGAGAAGCCACGATCGTCTATGACAGAGAAGGCAATGAGATTGACCAGTATGTCAGCACCAATTCCAACCGTCTCTCCGTCGGTATGGACGAGATTCCCGACTACATGGGCAAAGCATTCGTAGCTGTTGAAGACGAACGTTTCTATCAGCACAACGGTATCGACTTCAAAAGTATGTTGCGTGCAGGTTACCAGTTTATCAAAACCGGCGGTGAAGAAGCCCAGGGTGCCAGTACCATCACCCAGCAGCTGTTGAAGAACACCGTCTTCACCGACTGGACTTCCGAAGGTGATAACAAGATTAAAAAGATCAAACGTAAGATCCAGGAACAGTATCTGGCACTGGAGATCACAAAATACTACTCCAAGGATGAGATCCTGTTGCGTTACATGAACGCTATTAACTTAGGCCAGAATACATTAGGAGTGGAATCCGCTTCCCTACGTTACTTTGGTAAGCACTGCAGTGACCTGACGATCTCGGAATGTGCGGTAATCGCCAGTATCACGCAGAACCCTTCCAAATATAATCCCATCCGCCACCCGGAGGAAAATGTAAAGCGCCGTAAGACCTGTCTGAACAAAATGCTGGAGCTCGGTTTCATTACCCAGGCAGAGTATGACGAGGCCATTGCCGATACCGATGCGGTATACGAGCGTATCGGCCTGTACGACATAGATTATCAGGAAGCCAACGCAACCACAGGCTCCTACTTCTCCGATGCCGTGTATGAACAGGTAAAACAGGATCTGATCCTTGCAGGTTATAACGAATCCATGGCAGAGACCCTGCTGACTTCCGGCGGCTTACGTGTGGAATCCACACTGGATCCTAAGATCCAGGCGATCCTGAACGAAGAATACGCAGATCCGTCCAACTATCCGGAGAACGTGAAATGGTATCTGAACTATGCTCTTACCATTATTTCCTCCGATGGTACGAAGAATAATTTCAGTAAAGAAAATATGATGACCTGGTTTAAGCAGAATCAGAATGCAAAGTTCAATCTGATCTTCTCTTCCCAGGATGATGCCTATGCCGCTGTGGACACCTATCGTTCCGCAATGCTGGCGCAGCTGGGTGTCGCTGATGACGCGGATAATTACGAGGAAACGATTTCCATGACGCCCCAGCCCCAGTCCGCAATGGTCATCGAGGAACAGAGTACCGGCCATATCGTCGCTATGATCGGCGGCCGTGGTGCCAAGGAAGGCCGCAGAACCTTAAACCGTGCCACCAATGCCAAACGTCTTCCGGGATCCACCTTCAAGGTAGTGGCCTCCTACGCTCCTGCTCTGGACAGTGCAGGCAAGACGCTGGCTACCGTATACAACGATGCACCGTTTAATTACGCAGACGGTACTCCCGTACGTAACTGGTACAAGTCCGGATACCGTGGTATTCAGAATATCCGCAGTGCGATCCGTGACTCTTTGAATATTATCGCTGTAAAAAATATTACTGTGATCACTCCGAGACTCGGTTACGATTACCTGCTGAACTTCGGATTCACCACATTGACAGACGGTGTGGAGATCGGCGGCCAGATCAAGTCCGATGTGAACCAGTCCCTGGCTTTGGGCGGTCTGACCTATGGTGTCACCCCTTATGAATTGACTGCCGCTTATGCAGCAATTGCCAACGGCGGTACCTATGTAACACCTAAGCTTTACACCAGAGTCACAGACTCCGATGGCAATGTGATCCTGGACAACACCAATCCGCCTACCCGTCAGGTGATCAAGGAAACTACCGCTTTCCTGCTGACCAGTGCCATGCAGGATGTTGTTACTTCCGGTACCGGCGGAAAGGTTAATTTCGGAGGAATGGCCATCGCCGGTAAGACAGGTACCACAACAGGACCTACCGACGCATGGTTTGCAGGATATACCCCTTATTACACTGCTGCTACCTGGACCGGTTACGATAACAACGTAGACCTGAACAATGCGGAAGACGGTGTCTCCAAGACTTTATGGCGCAAGGTGATGAAACGGGTTCATGAGGATCTGCCCAACACCCAGTTCCCGGTTCCTTCCGGAATCATACAGGTGCAGGTATGTTCCCAGTCCGGCAAGCTTCCGATCCCCGGTCTGTGTGATGGATCTGTTTATACCGAATACTTTGCAGAAGGTACCGAACCTACGGAGAGCTGTGATGTGCATTATCAGGGCGAGATCTGTGCTTACGACGGACTTCCCGCAAGTCCTGACTGCCCGTTCAAGTACACCGGTGTTGCCACGATGCCTCTGGTAGAGGATCCCGCATTACAACAGGGTTCTACCGTCATTATCAACAATCCGGACGGCACACAGACGGTCAGCACACCGAACACCAGAAGTCAGTGTGAACATGATGCAACCTTCTTCGCGAACCCGGATTATGAATCCGTGATCAATCAGCAGCAGGCTGAGATCAACGCACGGAATGCCGCTGCGCAGGCGCAGTCGCAAGAATAGTTTTTCAATAGTATAATATATTTCAAAGCAAAAGAAAGCCCTCAGTAATCACATATTCATGCGATGCCGGGGGCTTTCTTATCTCTCACTTTCGCCTATCGCAAACGACCTCAAAAAAAACTTTTTCTCCTGATAGCAGAAATTTCAGATAAATAAGAAGTCCCCGAAAGCATCATACTTTCGAGGACCCAGTTTTTCTTAATTATATACTATACAATACCCTGTGCGGTCATAGCATCTGCAACCTTCAGGAAGCCTGCGATGTTAGCGCCTGCTACGTAGTTGCCTTCCATGCCGTACTTCTTGGCTGCATCATCCAGATTGTGGAAGATGTTTACCATGATGTTCTTCAGCTTGGCATCTACTTCTTCGAAGGTCCAGGAAAGTCTCTCACTGTTCTGGCTCATCTCCAGAGCGGAGGTAGCAACACCACCTGCATTAGATGCCTTGCCGGGGCAGAACAGAACACCGTTCTTCTGGAAGTACTCAGTAGCTTCCATGGTGGTAGGCATGTTGGCACCCTCTGCTACTGCGAATACGCCATTAGCTACCAGCTGCTTTGCATCCTCCAGATCCAGCTCGTTCTGGGTTGCGCAAGGAAGCGCTACATCACACTTAACAGTCCATACACCATGCTCACCGTTCTTCTTCTCATGATATTCTGCACTGGGTCTTGCTGCTGCATACTCAGTCAGTCTTGCACGCTTAACTTCCTTAACTTCACGTAACAGAGCTACATCGATTCCTTCGGGATCATAGATCCAACCGGTAGAATCGGAACAGGTAA